>QGNH01001145.1_pt1 | contig 75944 bp, 98 predicted proteins | sample 1735481 | NCBI WGS metagenome assembly QGNH01 (sample SAMN09239004, study PRJNA386568) | Viral metagenome, whole genome shotgun sequencing project.
GCCATAGTTGCCGCAGCGCCTCTAGCGTTAGCATGTAGCAGATTTCCTTTTAGGTGAAAAGTAAGGCCAAGACAATGATAAAGAGGGTCACGCCCCCTATCAAGAACATCGCGAAGTATTGGTCGCGGGCGTTCTTGTCGGAAAGTTCCTGGATGTGGGCATCGCGGACGCACGGTAAGGGAAAGCCTGGCGGTAGTACTCGCGCCTCAATCTGATCGACGGTGTAGCCCTGCCGTTTAAGCCGCTGCACATACATGCACTGCGTCCTGTAGAATTCCTTGATGGGGTTAGGGCAGTGCTCGCAGGGTTTCATTTGACTTTACTCAGCTTGATTCCCCTCAGGGCACGCTGGCGTTTTGTGTACCCGTTAGCGCGGCGTACTCGGAAGGCTGGTTGGCCGTCTACTGCTTTGAACTGGAATTCATGAACGAGCCCGCAATCACAACATTCCGCCCAGAAATGGTGGTGTTTAAACCACTTGGAAAAGCCTTTGGCGTCAATCGCATGAACCTGCGGGAAGTTTTTCTTCACTTACCCTGAACCCCGTAATACTTACGTAACGCAACCAGGATGGCGTGCTCGCCGCCGCCTACAACGCTATCCAGCGTCTTGATCCTGGCAAATTCGGCTCGGTAACCTTTGTCGTGTTCTACAATTTCACCCCACAGTGAAACAGTTCCGATCACGATGGTAGGGGCTGGAGCGGCTTCTTCAAATTCAAGCCCAGCCGCGTCCAGGCTCCACATCCAGTCCCAGTGGGTGATCTCATGGGCGTATTCGATGACGTAGGTAATTTCCTTGAAGGCGTGAACGCCGTATTCGTCACGTACGTCCCCGATCATGGGCGAGTCCGGTTCCCAGATGTACTCTGTCTTATAGGTGGAGTGGAGCCGGTCCTCGATTAAGCGCCAGCAGCGGGTGGCGGTTACTTCACCTATTCTTAGGCCGGTATCTTCGATGGGGCGGGTAATGGCTTCTCCGTCGGCTGTATAGTAGGTGTGAATGAAGGCTCCCGCTTGCCCGGAATGACCGGATTGTCCAGAGGAACTGCTACAAATCGCCTGACCGGCTCGCCGATATTCGCCATATGATGCTCTTTCCTTAAGTGTCAGCGCCATGGGGCACCTGCGCTAGGGTGTAGGGCTTAGTGGTGTTGCTAATGTAGCGCATTTTAGTGAAATGCCTTAAGCTTCGGCTTGTGAAGTCGTGCGACCTTAAGTGCTTCTGTTACTCCATGATGAAGCGTGGGCTTCTTGTCTGTACGCCCACCGTGGGCACGGCCTATTTGGTCGGGGTTATGCTGTTGGGCTGGTACCCGTGGAATTTTATTCTGGTCGGGGTATTCATTTGCACTCAACGCCGCCCCCGGCTTAGTCGTATCCGAGAATAGCGGTAGGCCGTTGGTCTTGATGTGCTCACGCAACGCGGGCGTAATGCGCATGAAGGGGACTTTGACGGTTTTCTTTTCGGGTAATCCACGCTCCTCTTCAAACTGCGTCAGTAGCTCATCGTGGTCTGATTCAGATAGGTCGTTTACGTTTTGGCCACGCTGTCTAGCCCACTGACGGAAAGCACCGTCTGAAACGTCCCTGTCATCAATACGTAAGTCCTTATACTCAACCTTCGCGCCATACTTCTTGCCGATGGCGTTGGCGTTCTTCACCATGACGTTGTCGTAGAGCTTCTTGTGGAATTCACCGCCGACTTTAAGATCGAGGCCGGTAAACTTGACAGGTTTTTTACCCCCTGTTTGTTCAATAATCTTCTTAGCCATATCTTTACCAACTACATTTGGTAAGTCCGCTTCATCAACAACCTTATTAATTGGCTCGCTTGTTCCGCCTTTAGCTATAGCTCTGATTTCATATTGAAGACCCTTACCCAATTCAACCGGAGTAGCTTTAAGGCTTTCAATTTGTTTACTTAAATCGTATCGTTCTGCTTGCGCTTCACCCGGGGTCCAACTGATCGCATCCTTGTCCTCGTTTACGGCACGCGCGAGGGTGTGCTTGAGCGCAAGATTGGACCAATTCTGCATGCCTTTGAAGGGCATGTCTGGTACTTTACCAGATTGGTTACTCGCGATGCCGCCTAATCTGGTTGCTTCATCCTCTAGTTCAATCCACTTTGGTCTTACCTGACCAGAAGGCATTGAAGCAACTTGCTCAGCAGATTGTCTGTCAGGGAATTTAACGGTTTCACCCGTATCCATTTTAACAGCCCACTTGCCATCGGGCGTCTGACTTAAGCGGCTCTTAAGCAAATCCTGCTGTTGTTGGCGTATAACTTTTATTTTTTCAGCAGCAGCGGCGCGCTCTTGCTCAGATGGTTTGTAACCTACATCTGCACCCTGTTGGTGGGCGTCACTCTGATTTTCTTCCATATGCAATGTCTTAGCACCATCAATTACGCGGTCATTGGTGCGGGTGTGCACGACGACATTGGGATCATCGGGGTAATGGGAAGAACGGTATTCTTGCTGATCTACTGGAATACGGCCAATTTCTCGACTAGCATCACGAATATAATGTTGCTGTCCACCACCGCCAATTCGGCCCCATGATCCAGCGCCATTTTCGGCTTCAGCAAGTTGTTTCGCACGTTTAATAACGGCGTCTTCCCTAACGGGCAACGTCAGCAACGTCTCACGATAATTCTGGTCGCCACCTGGCAATGACAAATTAGGATGGCTGTCGGGACCAAATCGAACTTTACTGTGTGATTCAGAGCCGCCTATAAAATCTAGGAAATCAGGATCAGTCGTATCAACTCTGCTTGGGGGCATATCGTGTTGATCTGCATAACTGTCTATCAGCCTGTCACGCTCTCGCTGCGGTAAATCCCAAATACTGTTAGTCTTCACTACTTCATTCAGCTTAAGCCCATTAGTCTTCACCTGCTGCAGCAGATCAGCTTTATTGACTAAACCTTTTTCGCCAACAGGCATTCCAGACGGATCAGCAATACCTAGCGTCTCTAATTCCTCTGCCTTGACGCCCGGCTGGTTCTTGAGCCAGCCCAGCCACTGCGAAGGCTGCATCTTCTGCTGCGGGGCATTCTGTAGGGCACGCTCGACTGGGGAATAGAGACGTTCAACGGCGGATAGAGCAGAGGCGGGTTCGGAGGTGTCGGACATCAACGTTCCAGTTAAGCGGGAACGGATGTCTTTACTCGGGTCGAAGACGACGTAGCTAGTTGGGTCTTTCGCGTTAGCCGTCTCCATTGGAGACGTATTGATATACTTAATACCTGCGTAGCCCTGACCCTGAAGATCTTTCTTGAAAAGTTGAACTGCTTTAGCGCGGTCGGGCTCATTCCAGGCTTTTACAACGCCGTCGTGTTGAATATAATCGTCGAGTCCTACAACTTCACGTCCAAGTAGGCGTTGAGGCTTTCCAACCAAGATATTCTGCGCGGCAGTTTCAGCAGCCTCTTTTGGTAGGTTCCAACGCTGCTCCAAGAAGCGCGCGAACATTTCTGGGTCTTGTCGATAAGCGTTCCGATAAATTTCCGTCTCAACCGCGTTTTGGTCACTTATTACATTCCGAGGCGACTTAGGCGCAGACTTGTCCTCAATGTAGGGCAGCAGGTCTTGTTTGACTGGATAGAACTTTTCGTCTGGCGGAACCTTAAGCGGGTAGACCGCGCCGTTGTCCTTAACGAAGGTGTCGGCAATAGCAGGATCTTTTGAAACGTGGATACCTAAAGCTCGGTCGGGCATGTATTGCCCAGCATCAGGTAAGTTAAACTTTGCAAACCCAGGCGTTGGAGTGCCATGATAAGCATCTTGTGTTGCGTAGCGTTCTGCCGCCGTTAAAGCAGCACCCGGCTTCGAACTGTCCGACAGCAGAGTAGAAGTTAAAGCGCCGTACTTGCCTGCACGGGGATCGATCAGGCCTTCCCTGATGCCGTAGTCGAGCGCATCCTCACGATTGAGGAACTGCCCCTTGTGGTTCAGGAAACCGAACTGGTAGTCATTGATGTCATCCCCGGACAGGGCCTTCTGATGAAAGTCATTGGCTAACTCAGGTGGGAGCGCATCCAGATGCTCACCGCCAACAGGAGCCTTATAGATTTTATCGTTGTACTTGAGGGCCGGTCTAAGCATTGGCCCACTACCTAACGCAGCACCAGCCTCTTCACCGGCCCCGCCGACGCCTCCAACGCCCGCCAATCCAGCCATGTCCTGGGCGCGCTCGATTACCTCGTCGTTAGGTTCGGCGGCGACTGGCGGTAGGTTAAGGTAACGTCCTAAAGCGGTTGAATCCTCCGTAGGCCCTGAAGGCGGCGGCTTGTCGGTAACGTCCTCCCGCCGCAGGCCGGGGACGTAGTTAGTCTCCCCGCTCATCATATCGTGCGCCAGGGAAGCGCCGGACCGTACCATTTTCTCGGGCCAGGTCTGATAACGCTCTTCGCCGCCGAGGCCGAATAGTTTCTTGAGGATGGGGGATTCTGATTGGCCGGTGGGGTCATCTACTCCAGCCATACCGAAATTGAAGCCGGGCACTGAAGGCGCGGCTTGAGCAGGGTCAGGTGTCGGTGGCTGATCCGGGTTAACCGGGTGAATACCAATAGCCGCCATGCGGGGGTCGTCAGGCGTAGCTGCGCCTCCGTCGTCAAACCGCTGTACCATTCCGCCGGACGCAAACCGGCCCTTGACGACATCCTCTATCTTCTCGATTTTGACAGTATTTCCTGGCGTTTTGGTGCGCTCGAAATGGGCTAATTGTTCGGGGGCAGTCTTGTCCGTTCCGACCGCCGCCTTGACCTCGGTTCCGTCCGGTTTCCGCTCTACAATCGCTACTGGTTTCTCGCCTGATTGGATACGCTGCATGATGTCAGACTTACTGAACGGTCCCAGACCCAACACTTCGTTCTCATGGCCAATCTTACTTAAGTCCTGAATTGAAGTCTTGGAAATCTGGTTTGGGTTGTAATGAAAAGTACCGCGCTCGGTTGTCGTGCGCTGAAGCCCTTCCGGCTTTTTGGCTTCTTCGGTTCCTTTCGGGAACATCACGGCTGGCTTATGCCCATGTAACACTTGATCGTGCTGGGCCTGCAAGGTTTCGCGCTTTTCCGGCTGATTTGCGCCGCCGTCGTCAAAAGGGAGCGGGGCACGTCCGCCCAGGGCGCGCTGGGGCTGGGTCTGATCCTGAGGGTTAATCTGCCCAGCATCGCCCACCAAACGTGAAGTACGCAGTGCAGGGTTCACAGCAGATTGAACGCCCGCAGGAACACTAATCGAAGGCAATTTATTAGCAACATAACCTGCAGCCCTACCCGCCCCATGATAAAGCGCACCAAGCACTTTAGGAGACTGAAACGGCAACAACGAGAGCATAAAGGGGTTATGCGCATATGTAGCCAGAAGTAAATCACCTCCACCCACAACCCCGGAAATACCGCGCGGCCACACTGAAGTAAGTGCTTGCCCGGCTAGTTTAGGCATCAAGTTTGGCGCACCTGCATCCGCAAGGTCCTGAACGAGTTTGGTTCTATTTCCATAGTTGGTGTTGACGTTATTCCGGAGAGCAGACTGAAGTTTGCGAAGAGTAGTATCGACAGAAGCTTTAGGATTAACGGAAAGAGTACGAGCTACTTCATCAATCTGGTTTGAAGCGTCCTCGTAGCCTTTCATGACTGAATTATACCGGGGGTCCTCGCGCGCAATAGTGTTACGTACCGCCGTATATACTTTTTGGGCGGCCAGCCGTTGAGGTGTGTTGTATGGCAGGTTATCCTTAACATCACCAATACGCTGCTTAAGGGCATCAAGCCCTGTAGCCGTATGGTATTCGTTCGGGTCTAATGCACCCCAATCATTAACTATCTTGCTAAGTTGAGCCTGAACGTCATTGGTAGATGGCGCAATATTAATAGGGGGCGCGTTTCCTGTTGATCCTCGGAATGTCTTGATCTGGTTGGCGTCATCCATCGCCTGATCAATTGCATTAAAACGTAACGGCTTGAGGTTCTGACCAATTTGGGCCATGTCCTGCTGATATGAGTCATTCCGAGCCTTGCGTAGCGTGCTTACAGCTTCACGGGCGTCTCTAACGGCATCAACTGGAGAAGCCGTTTCAGTGTAGTGGTCCCAGAAAGACTTGGCGGCACTTCCACCCTCATAACCGGCAGCAGCAGCTTCTCTAAGAGGGGTTGGCCCTACACCACTTAAGCCGCCGAGGACAGGAGTGGCTACCTTATCCACTGCTTTAGCCGCCGTAACTGGCACGCGGAATGGATCAGTTAAATTGCCAACGGTGCTAACAGCTTTTGTCAGGCTTCCTGCAATCCCAGGAATACGATCTGCGGCGGCAGCTCCCCCGGTTAGGATTGTTGCAGCGTCTGCGGCTGCTCCCACAGGGTCAGTAGCTAGGGTGTTCTTGAAGCCTTCTACACTACCGTAACGGTTCTTGAAGTGCTCACCAACCGCATCAGCATAAGGAACATAGGAATACCCAATACCTGGGATCACCTTCTGCGCTGCACCCACCGCAATTGAACCTAGTGACTTAGCCGTATCGATTGGATGTAGAATTGGCTGCACAGTATCCTTAGCCAATTGAAGAGCGCTTGAGGGAGTGTTCTCGACCGCCTGAGAGGCCACGTCACCCCAACTCAAGTCCTTTGGTGGATCAAACTTGTCAAATGGATTGCCAAGCGGTGCAGAGTCCGCCGTAGCCGCTGTGTCAAATTGGTCGAACGGATTTGCCATTTTACCTTATTGCCCCAAAGCGCGTTGAGCCGCGCCAGCACCATACTTAGCATCGAAGGCCGGGGCCAAGGTCGGGTTCTGCTTAAGATGTTGTACAGCATCTGATGGTGGTGCAGTTGAAGTTAATGGGGTAGTTTCATGGTGTACGGCAGGTTCTCCCGTTGTCCCCGTATAACGGTTAGCTGAACCCGGTCCCCAAGTGTCAAGTCCAGGTATGGATGCAAGACGGTAGTTAATCAAACGCTGAACTTCTGTCAGGGCAGATCCAAGCTGTTTAACGCCATAATTACCATTGATCTGTTGGTTAGCTAGTGCCCATGCTGGTTCAGTGGGCGCATAGCCGCCGTTTGCCAAGTTAGCAAATTCTTCTTTAAGGGTATTGACTGCTCCAATATATTGAGACGCTAATTGACCTTTCTCAGAGTTACCTTCAAGCTGCATATAAGTAGCTAATTTCGCTTGATTAAGCAGAGGAATACCCGAGTTCTGCATCTGGTTAGATAGCCTGTTAACCTCATCAATGGTGTTGTTAACGCTACCTGCCAGACCAACAAACCTGGTCATCTGTGACCCGTTAAGCGATGTAATCTGCTTATTGGCAGCCGCGCGCTCTAGCTGAGCTTTACTCAAATCAAATCCCGCGTCATTCAGTCCCGCCTGAATTGCCATGTTGTTCCGATACATCCCCTTAAGATCAGGAGGAAGCTTGCCGGACATAACACCTGAAACGACACTCTTGACTTGATTGGGGTCGGGTTGACCGTTGGCCTGCTTTATTCCGATCTTATCCGCAGAGGTTGGGGGCAGTTTAGTTCTACCGTTAATAATGTCTCCTGTGGAAGAGTTCTTGAGGAGGGGATCGGTGTTACCATCTTCAGTTGAAATTGAACCAATAAGATCCCACTTATCCTTCGTGGCGTTATCCGCTTGCGTCTTAAGGAAATCGAGTTTGGCTTGGTTAGGCATGGCTCCGTTAGGCCCAAGCAAAATATCCTGGTTTGCTCTTGTGTTGGCATCTCGCTGGCCTTCAAATCCGACACGTTGGCCTTCAAATCCTACACGTTGCTGGTTCTGATAGTCCGTATCTGACTTGATCTGGTTTTCAAAATTGGATTGTGCTTGTGCTGCTCGCTGTTGCTCAGCTTGCGCCATGCTCCCGGTAGCCCCTGTAATGGCGTTGGATAGTCCTACACCAAGGCCGCCATGACCCATTGCTCCCAGGAAGCCAGCTACACCCTGTAACAGCGCATTGGCTCCGTCATGGGTAAAGCCCGCCTGCCCCAGAATACCGGAAGCGGGAACGTTGCCGTTGCTCGGTTGGTACTGCGGTGGAGCAATACGGCCTGTAGGCGCGAGGCCGTTCTGTTGTGGGGCAATCTGCATGGGAGCGTTTGCTGCACCCCGTGGAGGCGTATCATAGGCCGATACAGCAGGCGACAGTCCCGCCTGTTGCGGTAACGGCGCAGCCTGGTTAATAGCGGCAATGGCATTGTCACCCTGATCGACGGGCATGTTGGAGATGCCAGCCTGTTGAGCGTCTGCCGCGACCGAAGGTGCAACTCCCCTGGACATGAAGTCCGGGTTATCATGGGCGTTGCTGCGAAGGTCGTAGGTAAATGGCTTACCATTTTCGTCTAAATCGGCTCCTAAATCCTTGGGACGTTCGTGCGGAAGCGGAACCGAGGTATCGGCGGGTATGACATCTGCACCATGATCCTTGAGCATGGCGTCACGCAGCAAAGCCAGACCGGCACTACGCGTATTATCATCAACGCTGCCATCATCAACTTCACCACCGGAAGCGTATAAGCCCCCAATCCCGCTTGGATCACCCATTGAGCTTTGTGCGGCCTGTGGTGTACTACCGGATGATGTAAACCAGTTGGAAACATCTCCAGCAGCAGTTTGAGCCTGTTTGGCCTTGTCGAGGAGATTGCTGCTGGAACTGTTGCTGGTAGCGGCTGAAGCCGGAGCAGAACCCTTCAGGATTGAATTATGCCCAAACTTAATTTGCGGAATAAGTCCCTGGTTCAAGTTGGTGTAGCCGCCTGCCTGGGGGAAAATGTAAGTCGGCCCCCCGTTGGCGTAGCCTCGCACCAAGCCGCCGTCGGCAAAAGAATTGAATGGTGGATAAGCCTGCACAGGATTGGTTGCGGGCGGCATGGGTGCGTTTGGCGGCATTCCCGTGCTACCGCTCAGGTTATCCAACCAGGGCGTGGGCGACCCCTGCGCGGGCATCTGATAGGCAGGTGTTTGGCTGGCGGGGGGTGCCGGGGCGGCCAAGCTTGGCGAAGTTCCAGCGGTTCCAGCTAGCCCTGGGCTCAAATTGTCGTGCCAAGGTATAGGTGACCCCTGAGGGGTACCCGTGGGCAATCCGGTAGGTTGTGGTGACGTGTTTTGCGGAATAACACTCGGGGAAGCATTCCCACTGTTTGGCTGGCCTTGCATAGCGGAATTACCGCTCACCGCATTAGCTACCCCCATAGTAGGTTGCCCACCGAGGGCGTAGCCTTTTACCGGACCACCGGACGAGAACAGGGCAAACAAGGCCGTTGCTGCATCGCCAATACCCGCACCAGCACTAGCCGCTGCATCACCGATCCCAGCGCCAACACTGGCTGCTGCATCGCCTATACCTGCACCAGCACTTGATGCCGCATCGCTAACGCCTCCAAGCATTGAGTTGGCCGCAGTGGGAGCTACCAAGGGTGCTCCACCAACCGACGATGCTCCGGTAGCGCCGGCCACGCCACCTGGAGCCGCCGCTCCCAGACCATTAAAGAAGTTAACGGCCTGTTTACCCGTATTAATGATCTGGTTGGTTTTATCCACCAAATTGTTGTTATTGGCGCTTCCACCCCCCGAATTAGGAAACGATCCTGGAGAAAGCGCGTTACTGACCTGCTGCACCTTGCCAATCAGGTTTGATAGATCAGAATTTTGCGGAGGTTGGTTGGGCTGATTGTTGCTGGTTGGCGCTGTTTGCGGAGCTTGCATTCGCAGGGTTGGGGGGGCCGGAACAAGTCCGGACGTGCCCGGAGCATTCGTTAAGTTAAGCGGACCACCGGCTTGTGGAAATTGGTCGGGGACACCACCACCGGCATCATACCCAACACGGCCACCTTGAGCCAGCATTGAGAGGTATGACGGCTGGGATGTCGAGTTGCCAGTAGTAGAACTACCCGCATTAATGCCACTAGCCACACCTGATAACCATCCGGTTTGCTGGTATGGGAATGCAATCTGATTTTGATATTGCTGGTAGGCAGCATTGAGTGCGGCCTGTTGCGTGGCCTGATCCTGAGCGCCACCCGTTAACTGAGCATTGTAGGCGTTTGTAGCTCCGGTCTGGTAGTTCTGGCCGATGTTAGCCAAAGAAGTTCCTTCATTGGATAGGGTAGACCCCAGGTTTGACACGCCTGTCCCCGCCGAAGTCAGAGCATTGGCTTGTCCTAATTGTGTACCTGCCACGCTGTTGTAAGCATTACCTGCGCTTACCTGCGAGTTACCCAGGCCACCTAGAACGCCTGCACCTTGTAACTGGGTCCCCGCTAGAGAATTAAGTGAGTTAGCTCCTTGATATTGAGAATTACCAAGGTTGCCCAGGGTAGCACCCGCGTTGATGTTTTGTGTGCCGAGGCCTGCAACTGTACTCGCCGCTGTATTCTGGTTACCAGCCTGGTTTTCAGCCGCCTGCATGGCGTTGGTCCAGCCGGTGTTTTCCAGGTTGGCAATTACCGGAGCCTGGGCCAGCTGCTCCTGATTAGCCAGATTACCCTGCGCGACCCCCGCGCGGTCACCACCGAAGGCGTTACCCGACTGAATAGCTTGCCCGAGCAAGCTGTTGGAGGCCTGGGCGTTCTGGTTATTGAACTGGTTTTGAGTCGCGTTAACCACTTGCTGGGTGTAGGGCGACATATACTGTTGGTATTGAAGTGGGCCAGCTGCTGACTGCGCTAAATTCTGTGCTTGCTGCTGATACTGTCCAGCATTCGAAATGTCCTGTGCGCCCTGCTGGAAGTAAGGCTGTGCCCCGGCCACCAAACCGGAAGCGCCCTGAAGGTAAGGCTGTGCCCCGCCAACCGTACTCGCAGCACCCTGGAAGTAAGGCTGTGCCCCTGCAATCGTACTCGATGCGGCAGCCAGGTTGGGCTGTGCGTTAAAGACCGCACCAGCCGCCGTATTGTAGTATTGATTTGCTGCCTGGCTTTGATCGAATCCGGCATTCTGCTGCTGGGCACCCTGTTGTACGTAAGGTGTAGCGTAATTAGCAACGCCACTCAGGCCAGCCAAACCCTGTTGCTGAAGCGGCGCTAATCCCGCTGTTAACTGCCCTGAATATGGCTGATACGGGGTACTCGCAATCTGATTAGCTTGCGGTAAAATAGTGTTTTGAAATTCATTCGAAAGCCACGACGGGATCGTTGTGGTTGAATTATTCGTATTTTGAGTCTGGCACCAACTACCCATATTATGCTGATCCGTTCATGTGTCGGTGCAGAAAACAGCCACCGAGGAATGCATCAAAGTGTTTACGGTACAGGCGCATTTTTGCGTCCACTCTTTCTTTTGCTACCACACCACTGATAAAATCCATCCCCATCTGGTTGGCCACTGACTTGGCGAACTCAATCAGGTTTTCAGCGTGATTGGAGTTTCGGTATTGTGGCCAGACATAATGCCAAAGGTCACCCAGATTATAAGTATCGGTGTACCAAAGTTGTCCTGGTGCAAGCGCAATCGATGCTTCTATATTTGCTGGTTGACCTATAACACCAATTACCATTGTTCGGTTAACTACAGCATCATGCACGAGCTTGGTGATCTTGTTTACTGCAAGGGGAAACAGCCCATTTTCATTTGAAATACCGCCTATAAGGCGTATGATCTCATTGATGTCATCCGGCGTTGCCAGCCTTACATTATGAGACTTCAAGCGACCTCAACCTCCACCAGCCGCCCGTAGTCGTCCCCGCGCCTCTTAACTCGTCTATATTGCTTATCCGGGCTGTAGAGGTAGAGCGAAAACATTCCGAGTTGAGCGGCCTGACGAGCGTAAAGCTTCATCTTGCGCTGGGTGTTATCACCAATCTTGACGATTGACATAAAGGACATGGGGCTGCCTGAAGCTGAAACCAACTCCGCGCATTCCTTGGAAAAACGCACCAGGTTCTTGGCATGGCTGGACGAGCGATGGTCCGGATGCACGAAAGACCACAACTCGTAAAGCGTGTTGTCGCGTGTGTACCAGGCCGCAGGCATGACGGATAAACCAACGGTAGCTACCACACTGCCTTCATCCTCAATAACCCCGACAACGCCTTTGGAGCGGTCTACTGTCAGTTGAGCTAAAACCTCTTTCACCAGACTGATGTCAAAATTAAAGACCCCGGTTTCGGTGTTCATTGTCTCTAGTAGTTTAAGCACGGCCTCGGTGTCCTCCGGGCGCGCTAGCCTCACCTCATTCATTGTAATCATCCCCTTGTTTTAATCACGCACTGGCCCAGGAAGTTTCTGTAGCGTCTTGATCAGCTTTTTCCGATTGAGCTTGACCCAACTATCCAGGGCTTCATGACCTTTTGTAATGTCGCCGTTACCCGCACCGTTGACTTGCTCGGGTGACAGCACATGCTCACCCCCTGCTACGATGACATCAATAGGTGCGCCTTCAGGCGGTACTGAGCCCCCCAGATCTTTACCTAAAGCAAGCGGTTTGAACTTGGCATCAACCACCCTATGCCCGGCCTCGCTGTTGCCTTCCCCCAAACCGGAAACAATGTCGGCGGGCACGACGTAGCTATTAGGGCGCACCTTCATCGGAATACGATCGGTACGGCCCGGCACAGGAGCACGGATAGGTCCGACGTGAGTTGGAGGGGCTTTAATGCCGGGGGTAGGGGCGGGCGCGGATGCTACCGGATTGAACCCACCTAACGCACGGTGATCCCTGGCTACGCTTAAGGCGGCGGCGACGGCCTGACGTTGCGGGTGTCCAGAATTTACCATCTCGCGTATATTATTACTGATAGTTGCCTGCGACGAGCCTTTAGTGAGGGGCATTTAATGGTCCGGGTGCAGTTTGAGGGGCGGAGCTAATTTATGCACCGTAGACTTTTTCTTGTGAATAAAAGCGTTAGGAATAACCGGGCGCGGTTTCGGCAACGGAACTACCCAAACCTGAGGTCGTGCGGCAGGGGTGTAATCAATAGCTACCTTGAAGACGATGGCTCCTAAAGCGACTGCTGCGAGTAGGGCGGCGGCTAAACGCAGCATCACGCCGGGGGGCCGTTCGTCACCTGATTGGCGAAATCCTCGATGTCAGCAGCAGCCTTATCAATCTCGGCGGCTACGTCATCAACCTTGTCCAGGCCGCCCTTGGCCCGCTCATGGGCTTTTGTTAAGCGCTCCATTGTATCCTCGGCGCGCTTGTCTACAGCGGAGGTGACGGTCTTGGCCAGATCGGCCAGACCCTTAAGCTTGGAACTCATGTCGTCCTCCTTCGGAGCGGGGGGTGGCGCTATCGCCACTGGAATAAGTGCAGGAATTACCGGTTGGCGCAGGGATAGCTCGAAAGCCAGGATGGCTTCCTGTAAAAAAGCCGCCGTGATGCCCGAGATAAAGCAGCGCCGGTTATCGACCTTCTTGGCCCGCCCGTGCTCGGCCTTGGCGGCAGCCAGGAATTCTGGATTAGCCGCCAGTTTGTTAAAGCGTGCCTGAACTTCAGCGGCGTTACCGCGATGAAGCACCTTGGCTTCATATGCCGCTGCTAGCACGTCGTTAAGGTCTGTATTCAATTAACCTTGCCTTCAATCAACCCACTATCGATGCGCCTAAATTGAACGTCGCGTTCAGTGGCAATCTTAGCTAATTCGTATTCAGCTTGCCGTTGATTTTGACGTTTACTGTCTTCATCAGCATTCCGTAATTTCTGCTTATCGATTTCAAATTGCATAGAAAGTTCGGCTTTAGACCGGCGCTTTCCGATGGCCGTAGTAATTGCAATGCAGATTGTAATAAACGCCACGCAGAGCACAGCAGCGGAATTCCAGTCAACTTGACCTACAATTTGAGCTAACATCTAGTATCTCCTCATGGCAAGTACATCGGAATCTTGTATTCCGTTCCGCTGATCGTTACTTCCAGGAATACTTGGGGGGTAGCGGGCAAGGTGCCAGTTCCAGCATTAGCCGTTGCAGCAACAATTCCCTGTTGCGGAAATACCGTAGCGAGCGTCACATTCAGGTTGTTGACGGCTTGAACCACGTCTTGAAGGTTGGCAATCAGTAGCTGAAGACCGCTATCAAGGCCCCCACCACTATTACCACCGGGAAAGGCCGAAGCCGGGAAATTGTTCGGATTGTTAGTGTCAACCATCAGGGCCTCCTGCCGCTAGGCTGGGTGCGTACTCTAACTGCCCCAATGCGGGCATTATAGCCTAAACGAGACACCCAATCCCACCTTAAAGCAATCGAGCGTCCGCGTACCCGAGGGCGAATATGCTTGTTGGCCATGTCCATACCGAAAGGGCCTAACCGGGTAATAGGTCCCTGCGCGTAGTTGACTGTTTTAAGTGTCACCTCGATTGCGCCTGGAACCGTACCGAACCATTTCATGTCGGGCTCGATCTCCGTCAGAAGCATGATGTTGTCGCCGGGATCGGAAGCCGCCATATCGGCGTAACCCGTTTCGGCGAACACTCCGCCCATCGGAGAACCGTCAGCATCATAACTGGTTTCATGCTGCTGGATAAACGAGTTAAGGTCGCCCCCCATTGCAGTCCCGAACACGGACTGATCCAGCCACGCCGTGCGGGCGTAGGATGAGGCCCCTGGGTAGTTGTTAGTGCCGTAGTCCCACTCGCCTGTTAATGGCTTCCATTTAACGTAGCTGTCGATTTCTCCTGTACTCTGTATTGAAGGGTAGAACACGATCACCTCACCGAACGCCGAGTTCGCCCCCATGTTGATGCGGTTGACGCCCGCCGGGTTGATGTTATTGAAGATGATATCCCATATCGGGCATGGAATAACCTGAGCCCCGGAAGCGCCAATCTGATAGAACTGCTTCTGGCTCATCCAGTAAGCTGTACCTCCGAGTAGCGCCCAGGCTTTAGGCGCGATAAGGCCGCAACCTGACGCCAGAATGTTGAAGCTGTAGACCAGCGGCGGCGCAATGTATTGCATCGTCCAGAGGTCAGTGTCAGTCCAGACCAGCGTCGTCAGGGCAATCTGTGCGGCCCCAACAATTCTAGAACCTCGTGACAGCCGGAAACTTCCGGCCTGGTTGATGGAGGTAGCGGTCCAGTCGATATAGCCCCCAGCGTCCGAAAAGCGAATCAAAAGCGGATCGGCTGCGCCTGAACCAATAATTGGCTGCGAACCATAAGTGATAACCTGCGCCTGGGGCATGGCCACCAGCATGCCGGTATTGATCTGGGAGGCCGTCTGAATATCGACCGCAACGTTGACCGTAGAAGTTACCGGGGGCGTCCAGGCAAACAACGGTCCTCCGGTGTACATCACCAGGCCATTCTGCCCCAGATTATCGGTGTACCAGTCGGAAACATTCGTGGGGGCATTACTCGTTGGGTAATTAACCTCAATTGTTCCGGTTGTATTATTCGTGCCTTCGTAATTCGGTGTAGCCTGATTTGCCCCAGTGCTGGTTTGGCCGGAATTGATCAGGAACGTGTTGCTGTCGAGTCTGTTCGTCACCAGGTATGATTGGCCTGCAACCAACGTCACTCCGGTGCCCGTCAGTACTGTCGTCAGGTCAATTGGAAAGAGACTGTTTAGGACCTGACCGTGACCCGCAAACGATACCGTCACGATCATGGAGCCAACCTGGCTAGGCGTAACGTAGAATTCCGGTGGCAGCGCTGATTCGCCAGTAGCCACACTTGTAGCTAGCCCAATCGTATAGGTCGTTGGGGACGCAACGGTGAGCACGGTATAAGTGGCAGGCGTAACCACCGTACCACCCAGGGTGAATCTGACCGGAATTGTAACCGGGCTGCCGACGGGGGGCGAGTAGGTGTTATCGGTAATTAAAACTGTAGAAGTATCACCATAATCCTGTGGAGCCCACGTTACGCCGTCGGTCGAGGCCATCATGAATGGGCTGCCACCAAACTTTGCAACCGCGATAAAGGTGGTTCCGTTCCAGGCTACCCCGGTCCACTCATTAACTTCATGGGCCGAAGTGCGCTGCGTCCAGGTTATTAAATCCGGAGAGGTAATAACTGTTGGGGCACCACTGGTGTTGCCGCCGACCAGCACGTATTTGCTGTCACCATAAGCTACGTCATAGTAGCCATTGTTTGCCGGAATAGTGTGGTTGGTCCAGCTGATACCATCGGAGGAGGAAGCGATTTTAGTACCGCCGCCTATGTTGGAAACTACTATAAACAGGCTATTGACATACCGCACCCGACTCCAGCCAAAAAACCCGGTGGGACCCAGACCAGCCCGAGCAGTCCAGGTAATGCCGTCCGAGGATGTCATGCAGTAGGCAGACCCACCCACCGTGTAGGAAGTGACAGCAACAAAAGTGCTATTGCCATATGCCACGGAGCCCCAGCCATAAGGATGCGCCGGGGTGCGCTGCGTCCAGACGTTAGTACCGTTAGCAGAAGTCCAAACCTGCCCCTGGTTGTTTACGATAACGAAAGTGCTATTGCCGTAAACAATGCTGGAGATGGCAACAGTAAGATTGGGAGCGGGGCCGCTATAGGCTGTCCAGGTAATGCCGTCCGGGGATGAGATAGTCCCCGGTACGTATGGGCTGCCACCGATGTACAGACTGTTACCATATGCAAACTGGGTCGCAACATTAAAGGAGTTCGGAAGGCTTGCTTGCGTCCAGGCAGAACCATCTGAAGATATATAACTGGTTAACGCGCCGTTGCCCCCTACCACGAAGTGACTGTTGACATAATCGACAGAGTACAAAGGCTGTGGCGAGGTTGCTATATCCGCCCCTGACACCTGCGATTGCTCCCCCAGGAATTGCAGGTTGTACAGCGTGCCATTAGCATAAATCTGCGCGCCACCGTCCGTTCCGATCAGCAGATTGTTAGTGCTGGTTAAATCCTCAAAGGCGTGAAGTGAGCGAGCAAGCCCCGCTAATTTCGTCGTAAACAGCTTCGCCCAGCCACCGACTTTCTCGATCATGCCGTCGCGAAAGCGAATAAGGTTAGAGGCCCACCACGACGACGAATTGAGCGTCTGTGTCCACTGCTGGTTAACCCCGTTCTGAATTTGCAGCTTATGCTGGGCCAACCGGAGGTCCTCCGCCGGAGCGTTCCCGGGCAATGTTGGCTGTAGGGGTAGGCTGATAAGGCGTCCAGCTGACCGAAGCTGCCTTCTGGCGGATGGTTTCAATATTGATACCGGCCAGCAGGTCGTCATAAATCTTCTGCCAGCTGATTGCCATCTGCGGATTATCCGACGCCGCGCCGTAATTCTGGTAGTACGAGGACCACCAGATCATTCCCGACGCGATGTAAAGGTCAGGCATATTGGTGGTGAGAAACGTAGACGAATTAGACGCTGATAGCGGGGCTGGACGGTAGGTTCCGATGCACTCTATTGTGTAGTTCTGATCCGGGGGCGGCCCAACCAGGCCCGCTGTGTTGGTTAACATGGCATATTCTTTGGGTGTTCCCGGCGTTCCTGAATTCCCCCAAACTGCGTCTAACAACTCATTGGAGGTTCTGGTGAGGGGACACCTTGCGCCAGCATCAGGAGTTGTAACCGTATACGGCGTAATTACATTGGCCGAACGCAATATGATTATATCCGTCGGAAGCGTGAAATTTCGGCTACCCGCTGTCAGCACTGACGTTTCCGCCTTAATGGTGAACAGGAAGTCCATCGTACGGAAAATACGAAGCTCAGTAGCTTCAATAGCCCTCGGCACCAGCGTAATAAAATCGATCTCGGTTGAAGGCGTCACCAACAACCGCCGCCAGGCGTCCAGGGTTGCGTTATAATCCATCACCGTCATTATGAATACACCGGGGAGCATGGGATAAGGGCGTAAAGCTCTACCTGGTAATTCAGAGAGGTCGTGGCCGTGATATTCAGCGAATAGACATTATTCGGAAGTAGTCCTGCGATAGGTACGGTTACGATCGTACTGTTGTTCAAGGCATAAGAACCCTGAATATGCCCATTGGGATTCGGGTCCGTCCCGCTAAACAGCGTTAACGTGACAACTGCCGAAGTTACGGTTTCGCCATTCTGAACGTCCTGAATAAAATCAATGCTGTAAGGCTGATTATCTGCCGTATTACAAACCGGAAAATCCATTTGTGTATGCACTTAGACTTCTTCCTCGGGTGGGTATTCATCAGTTGTCGTCCAGGCGGGTCCAGTTACTGTCAGTTTACGAACTATCTGGTTTCGAACTGTCAGCAAATAATTCGGGAACATCGGCTCGATAACCTGAAAGCTGACGAACGGTTGGTCGTCAACCAATAAACCTGGCTTGAGCCGAACTGGCTCCGAAAACCAGTTGAACCACGACGTGGGTTCAAGCAGATCTTCGCCGGAATCCGTGTTGGCAAAGTAGAAGGCTTGCCGGGAAGCGCCGAGATCAAGCTTGAAGCGTTTAGGTTCCGACCAGGGCTGGTGCCACTTGGACTCAAGAACCGCTTCAACAAGCGGCGGGCTACCTAGCCAATCGGCCCTTTGATCGGCAGCAAGTAACGGTGACGGTCGAAAGCGAACGGGCTCTGACCACGGATAATTCCACCTGTCGTAGCTAACTGTTTCTGCGAAGGTAAACTCAACCAGCCAATCAGCCCTCTGATCAGCAATTAGTAATGGAGCAGGTCTAAGCCTGACCGGCTCTGACCAGGGGTAATTCCACTTATCGTAACTCACCGTTTCCGGCTGTGTCATGCCGAACGGATTATCGGGCTCAAACTGGTTGAGCGCAGGGGCCAGGCGTAACGGAACTTTTACGGGGTCGCGCCAGTTAGCGTACCAGGCAAGCGGCCCCAAAAGGGTGATGTCAACATCATTAGGCGCGGCGTAAGCAAGCTGTCTGGAAGCGCCAAGATCGGGCTTGAACCGAACTGGTTCAGACCAGGGCTGATGCCAGCGAGACTCAGTAACCGTTTCTGTAAATGGCGGGGCCTCGGAAAGCCATTCATCTTCGTTTAGAGCGGCGTGCAGCCTGGGCTTAACCCGCACTGGGTCCTGCCATGGTATAAACCAGGTCGAAGCAATATTGGCCGGGTTAGAATTAGGTAGCGGTAGCGGATTAAAGAAATTACCGGAAGCAGCAGCCAGCGCAATCGCCAGCGCGGGTAATATCCTGAACCTGACCGGCTCGGACCAGGGCTGGTGCCATTTGCTCTCCATCACCGTGTCCGTAAACGGGGGGAACTCTACCGGGGCCTGAAAGATCGGGTAAAGTGTACGAGACATTTGCTATGCCTCGTTCACGGGCGGGTACTTCCTGGGAGAAGTCCACGCCTGACCTTGAATCGGAATGTACCGTTTATCCTGCCTGCGTACCGTCAAGCGATAGTTCGGAGCCCATGGGTAGTTCGGAATAGGCTCTATGTAACTTGCATAGAACAGTTGCGCGCCCGTGATCAATCTTGCCGGAATGCGAACCGGATCAACAAAATTCTTGAACCAGACCAGAGATTCGCCCAAGGAACCGGAGTTGGATGGTGGGCTCCACTCGGCGCGTTGATGCCAGGCACCGATGTCGGGCTTAAGCCGTACGGGGTCAGTAAATGAAATAAACCACTTGGAAACCAGTGCTGTTTCATCAAATGGAGCTGCCTTGACCAGAGCTTCATCCTGATTAAGGCCCGGCCCTAGTCGTAGCGGAACTCTTACGGGGTCGCGCCACGGTGCAAACCATTTCGACATCTGTGAAAGGTCTTCACCAAACGGCGCGGCCTCGACCAGGAAGTCGGCCCGCTGAGCTCCGGTAGTTAATCGCGCGGGTACTCTGACTGGATCGCGCCACGGTGCAAACCATGTCGTAGCAACAACCGCAGGATCAACATTAGGGATCGGCAGTGGGTTAAAAAAATTACCGGAGGCTGCTGCTAAAACGATTGCTAAAGCTGGTAGTATCTTGAATCTGACCGGCTCTGACCAGGGCTGATGCCACTTATCTTCACTGACACCCTCCAGAAATTGACCTGAAGTCAATACCGGAGCTTGCAGCACCGGATAGAGCGTGCGGCTCATTCAGTAGCCAACCATCTCGCGGCGAGCAAAAGCAACTGGCAAGCCAGGCATATCAATAAAAAACGGAGTGACCGGAATTACGGAGGCAGTAAACACCACCAGTCCACCAGCAGCCGCGCCGCCCACCTGACCTGCGGAAGTATCCTTGCCACCGCCACCGCCCCCGCCACCTGGCCAGCCACCGGCAGCGCCCTTGGCATCGTTAGCGGTTACACTGACGCCGCCGCCGCCGCCGCCGCCACCACCACGAGAATCATCGGTCCCTTTAGTCGCCACGGCAATAGAAGTGCCGCCTGCACCGCCCGCGCCACCTGTATTCGCGTTACCACCCGTTCCACCAACTAGCCCGGTAGGCCCTGTGCTTGACTGTACACCAGCAGCGACAACAGTTGCTGACGACGAGCCGCCAGGGCCGCCGATAGTAGTGCCCGCAATACCAGCGACGCCTGCATTAGTCACATCGCCAACGGGCGCGTTCGGGATAGCGCCTGCTATGCCGCCCGTGGTACCCGATCCATTACCCCCCGCGCCGCCGCCGAAAGCGGTTGGAGAGACGCCCTGAGAAGTCAAAAATGTATTGCCACCAGCAACCGGTACTCGCCCTACGGTAATCGTGGTTCCGCCGGTAAATGCTAGTGCGTTGAGTTTGGCATAGCTTCCCCCGGCACCCGATCCGCCTGCTGCGCCTACAACACTAGTCCCGCCATTTCCGCCACCGCCCCAACACTCTACAGCAAGATTTTGAGTAACGAACGCACCGGACGGAGGTGTAAGGACAATTGAATTCAAGTTTGCAGCTGCATTATTGGCAACAAAAATCTGATTAAAGTCGGTCCCGGTATAGGTGATCTTGATGAGGGCGTAGCCGCCTCCTGAAACGGTGGCATTAGAACCACCGCCCCCGCCGCCGGGAGATCCGGCATTATTGGTGGCCGTACTCCCACTTCCACCGGCACCACCCCCACCGTTGTCATAGTCATCGCCGCCAGCGCCGCCAGCATTGTTGCCAGACCCGCCGCCTGCTCCTTGGCCGCCATTACCTCCGTTGGAGATATTGCCGCCGCCCCCCGTTCCGACAAAACCATTGCCACCGTTGCCAGTGGTTGCGCCAGACGCGCCAGCCGTACCACCACCATCGCCGCCGCCGCCGCCGGCACTGCCGCCGCTATCAGCGCCGCCAGCTTGGCCTATACCATTAGGCCCACCAGCACCGCCGCCGCCGCTGCCAGCGCTGGCAGTTGAAGCTCCCGCCGCCCCTCCCGCGAAGGTCACGATGCTGCCTATGCGGCTGGTAGCCGATCCACCACCATTAGCAATCAAGGTGCCGGCAGCCGAGAACCAGGTGTCGTCGCCGTTGGCCCCGGAAGTCGTGCCACGGGTTCCAAGGGAAAATGCCACAGGCGTTCCGGCAGTTAGCGAAATGCTGCCTTTGGAATATCCGGCCCCGGCACCTCCACTTCCCAAGCTGGTAGTTCCAGCCTTCCCGGCACCCCACACCTCAACCGTCGCAGTGACGGTACTCAGCGGTGTAAACGCGCCTACACCCTGGCCTATGAGGTAGATCGTGGTCATCTAGTGGTTACAGCTTCTTCGTCACGTTAATCATGGAGACCATCAAGCGACCTGCACCGTCACGATCAATCTTGAAGTCCACTTGAATATTATTCTTCTCCTCTGCTTCGATCATCTGCCTGAGCAATTCCCCGACCGCAGCCTTAAGGCCACCTGCTACTTTATGGTCCGGGAGCAGTTCCTCATACTGCTTGACTAATTTCGGTTTCATTTCGCATCCTCATAAGAACGTAACGCCCTGGCGCGAGCCTCTTCCGCCTGCATCTTCTTTTCCCAGGGGGTGCAAGGCTTGCTTGAACACTCCTGACAAATCGGCTTCATACATTGCCTGCACACGCCTACTGCATTTACATCAGCCTTGGGCAAAACATGCACCACCTTATTACAATGAAAACACGTATAGGTCGAAGTTTCCAGCATTGCCCCGTTGAGTTGAACCTTCAAGCCATTGAGGTCCACCGTGGTACGCATGCGCCCATCCGGAAAGAATATCTGGGAATAACCGCCCTCGTTACGCATCACTTATTCCGATAAACCGCGTCGTTATATGCGATAGCCGCCTCAACCCAATCCCTGATCACATTTAGAGAAGGCTTGGTGCCGCCATAAGCTTGAACCGCCATAAAGCCGTGCTGCTGGTCCAGGTCGTAGAGCAAGGCGTTATAGGGCGTAGGCAACGTATCATGCAGGGCACGGGAGAACACCACGATCCAGTGATGCTCGGAACCTCCATAGCGATTGCCCGCACTCTGGCTGATGCGCCAGCCTGGCGTCACCTTGTCGAGCGCCCCCAGGAAATTTTCAGGGTTAGCCTCTAGAACCGTCAAGAGCTCCTTGAGCTTCTCGTCGGTCTTGATGTGATGCACCGTGCCCATTAGAATTTGTCCTCCTCATCCTTTGGGTAAACGGGGCCGGAAGCCCCCAGGTAGTCCCGGTTGGTAAATTGAACCCCCGTACCCTCAAGTCCGAATGATGGCACATAAGGTAGCAGCTCTTCCCCGGGTATTGACGTGTGGTTACGGGCCGGAATGCCGCTAACCGGGGCTTGACTAATCAGCTTCCAGCCCCAGACCGAATTACTGGCTTCGGCATCGCCGGGGTTCTCCATGACGGGTGACCATTCGTAGATCGCCAGCACCTGATCACCCTTAGTGAGCCTGACTAGCTGCCCGGCTCGGCCCATCAGCATATTTTGCGATGGGTGTCCGGCTGAGCTGATGGCGGAAGGGTGCACCGGCATCGGAAACGCTCCGAACAGGTGCCAGGTGCGCTTGGGTGCATGAAGCTGCCCGACTACCTTGGCGTTGACATAAGGCTTGTCGCTACGCTCCAGGCGGTACACTAATTAACACCCAAAAAACCAGTTATTCCGCGACGAGGGCACCCAAGACCCTTACAGGTTTCTTCCGACCTCGGTGGGCAAATACACCCTTGAGTTACTGAGCCCAGCTGGGATGTAGAAGAACAATGGCAGATTGCATTAGGATCAACCCCCCAATTGCCATGGCCCAGAATTAGTTTACCACAGCCCCCACAAGTTTTATATTCACCCAACTTAAGCGCGTTCAAGCCAGGGCCTCCGTAATTTCTGCGTCAGCCACCGCGCTGCGTACCAGGCTCTTGTGGAGATGCTGAACGTGGTCCAGTACCTTGTCCAGCCGGTGCACGAACACGAGGTTTATTCCGAAACCGAACGGCCTATAGCCCTTGGGTTCGAGCAGCGCCACCAGCGGATCAATTCCGGAAGTAGTATGCTCAGCAACAATAACCGGACGATGAAGTTCGATGGTAGCTTCCGCTCCTTGTAGAGCATCCAGCTCCATGCCCTCTATGTCCAGCTTGATCAGGTCACACCGTTCCAAATTAAGGCTGTCGATGCGGAGGCATCTGACGTTGGCGTAGTCCTTGATTTCCTGCCCGAAGTTTTCGTTAGAGCCGTTAAGGGACAAACCGCCGAAGTTGGAGTAGATGCTGTAGTCCGGAACGGGCATCGGGATTGTGCCGTCATGATTTCCGAGCGCCGCGTGAACCGCCGCTGCATTAAAGCAGTTATTCATCGTGATATTTCCCGCCAGGGCGTAATAGATACGCTCCTGGGGCTCAAATGCGACTACCCGGCCCCAGTTGGTCATGGCCCTGGCCCAGTCCACGGTGAAGACGCCGATATTAGCGCCGCCGTCGATCGCCAACACCCCGTCGCCCGCGTATTGCCGCTTAAGCTCCAGGATGCCCAGCAGAAGGTCGCCCTCGTTAGGCTGGTAACTGCCTTCCTCCAGGATTTCAATTCCAACGCCACAGGCTCCGGATTGCCCATCGGGCGTAGTCTGCTCCAGGGCGTCCATGCGGTTAACCAGCATAGTGCCGTGGTCGGTAGATACCACCACGAACATCTGCTTTCTATGGTTTCTCAAGTGTAGTTCTCCCCGCGTGGTTAATACTGAAAATACTCTCTACGTAACGGCCCCGGAAATAGGCGCGGGCGGAGCCGTCGGCATGGAATTCCACTGTAACGTCGCCAGGTCCCCAAAACTCTTTAATGTCCTTGGCCCACCTCTGTACATTCTCGGAAGTGATGCCCGTGTAAGGGTGACGAGATCCTGCTTGACCGAGGCCAATACATTGCTCCAGTCCATTGGCTGATGCTGTCGATAAATCTTCGCACTGTCGTACCATGGTGCCTCTACGCTCCCCGATAGCCAGCGCCAGCATATATCAAAACGATTGAGAACCCAAACCGGCTTGCCCAGGGCCGCCGCCAGGTGCGCCACGGCGGAATCAACGGTGATTACCAGGTCTAGCGCGTCAATCAACTCAGCGGTCGCCTGAAGATCATTACATTCCGGCATCGGGTCGTACCAATTCGGCAGATCGATCTTTCCGAGGTCGTGGGGTTCTTCCTTCTGAAGCGACACAAACGTCACCCCCGGAATATCCATCACCTCGGCAAAATCAGCCGTCGCAATCGACTTCTTGCGCTGCATGGTCATGGCGATCACGAAGCTGAACCGTACCCCTGACGACCAGGACACGCCGACCTTGAGGCCGGACTTCCCGGCCAGGCGTTTGCGCCAGTCAGAGCCATCCGCCTTGAGGTAGCCGCCCGTGCTCGGAATCGTCTCCAGCGTGGTTCCGAAAACCGCCCCCAGGCTCATCATCGGGCAATGCAGGTCAAATTCCGGCTTCTGGGGGGCATCGCGGTCAATGACGGGGTGACCAAACTGCTCCAATAGCCTCATGAGCGGCCTGGGAGCCTCAAGGGTGAGGTTCAAGCCCTTCATCCGGGTCAGGTAGCGGCAGAACTGCAGATTGTCCCCCAGGCCCTGCTCGCAGTAAACCAGAATACGCTTATCGGTCTGTTGCCCGGTCCAGAGCGGCTGCTTGAAACGGTAGGGGCCTAAGACCGCCCTGGTTCCGAAACGCCACTCGTGCTCCATGAAGCCCTCGGGATAGTTTCCGAGCGAGAGTAGCGATAATCCTTTATTGTAGTGGGCGTCGCCAGAGCTCATGTTAAGGGCCAGGGCCTCATCGGCATCAGCTATCGACTCTTCCAGCTTTCCGAGGGCGTGCAGAATAACGGCGCGGCCCAGGCGGGCGGACTCATTAGTCGGTTCCAGGGCCAACGCCTGGCTGTATTCGTGGATAGCCTCGGCGTATTTTCCGAGCCATCCGAAGACAATGCCACGATTAACATAAGCGCCATAGCTGGTAGCGTCACAGGCGATGGCCTGCCCGTAGCTGTCCAGGGCCTCGGGTAGTTTGTAAAGAGCTTGTAAAGCCACGCCCCGGTTGACCCAGAGGTCGGCGCGGGGGGTATGCTCCAGGATCAGGTCGTACGCCGCCACCGCCTCAGCAAACCGGCGTTTGTGCACCAGCTTGTGGGCGATGACGGCGGGGTCGGAAACAATCCTGGAAACGTCTAAACCGCTCACGCAGCAAGTTCCGTGCAGGTGAACTGTTGCGGACATTTATGCGGACATTTATGCGGACATCCGCCATGGCCTTCGGCGAAATTGCAGTTCATGCAGAGCAATTGGTAAATGTCTTTGGGATAGCCCTGCTGCTTAAGCCAGAGATAAAAATAAGTACCCTTATGTCTGGTTTCGTCTGCACGGCGTTGACCATTGATATGGTCAATGGATAGGAACTCCAAGGCGGTTTCATCACAACAGACACACTTACCACCGTAAGCAGTAATGACGTTTTGCTTGGCAGTTCTATTCCACTTCTTACGCCCCACCAAAGGTTCTGTAGGCCGCCCTTTGTGAGGGCAGTAGCCGTAACGACCATGAGAATGGTTACAACTCATGCACAAAAGTTGAAAACGATCCTTAGGAAAACCTAGTTTAGCAACCTCACGATAGATTTCACCGCCGCCGCTACCAAGTTGCTTGTAGCCAAACTCACGACGATGAGCTGCACCATCCCCGTGAATATGATCTAGTGAGAGAAATTGAACAGTAGTTTCACCACAACAAGCACAAGCATTGCCATAAGCATTAAGTATTTGTTTCCGTAACTTAGCTCGTGTTCGCATACCGCGACTACACGCAATTTTAGGATTTTTCTTGCGGTATTCGCGCTCATATGCGCGAAGTATTTCACGATTTCTCGCTCGGTACTCGCGCATATAGGCTGTTTTAACTGAAGGACTTATAGATTTTGTACCAGTAGGCATTTACCTGTAAGTCCTTATTTTTACTCATTGTTCTGCGACGTACAGAGTTCCAGTAGCAGTAGATGTATAACCTCCGGAGCGGGTTCGCAAGGCGAGTCCAGTGGTAGCAGTAGCGGGATAAACCAGTTCTGAACCGGGAGCCGCAACCCATCGGTATGAAGCTCTTTGGTTTACACCGACATAAAATACACTCGCACCTGTCAGGTAGGTGCTGTCGGCGGTAGAGCACGCCAGTGACACACCCGCAAACGCAGCGTCCGCAACATCCAGCGGCGAAGGCGTCACGGCGGTTGCGGAAATGGAGATCGTCACGGAAAAGCGCGAGATGTCCCATTCCATGTAGTTGTCTGCCGGGGTACCGTTGGTGCCGACCAGCACGTCGTAAACCTTGCCACGCCTCACGGTCGAACCCGCATAGACGTTAACCAGGGTCTTATAGGTACTGGATACGGCCTGCTGCGTACCGCCCAGCGAATCAGAAGTGTAGTAGTTTGCCATTTGAATTGGCTCCTGTTGGGTTTCAGAAAGACCTTGAACCCAACAGCGCGCGGGTGAGATCGGAGTTTAATGGGGCAGTACTTTTCCGCAGCATGCTGGAAAGAATTCAGCGTATCAAATTCATCGTCAGATACGGTGCTATGAACTTATATAGCAACCGCTTAACACGATAACGGCACCATTTGCGGGCACAAAAGGTGCCGATGTTACTGAACTCCGTGGAGCAATGTAGTTGCCAGACCCGGTATAAGCGATCAATGTTATACCAGTAACTGCAGTTTCGTCCCCACTAAGAGAAGTAGAACCGGCAACATTTGTTGGAAGTGAAATATTGGTATTCGTCGTGCCCGTTCCAACATCCGTGTAGGTCACCGTTACGTTAACACAATACAGCTTCCCAACAGCTGTATAGGTTCCGGTAGCCGTTACTGTTGTGTAGGTACCTGATCCTGGTACAACGGTGGGGGTGTAGGTAGTAGGTGCAGTATAAACTCCAAACCCTCCGGTGGTATTTGCCCCGTTGCCGAGCGCGGGGGCAACGCCAGTGCCCACGCCGGATAGATTGCCGACTGCTGGTTGTGCTTTAGTGATTACTCCGTAAGGAGTGATGCCCGTCAGGAAATTATTGCTGGCCCCTGCGTCTGGGACAACAGTCGTCCCGGTAACATCACCAGCATTTCGATCATTAAATCTATTATAAGTTTGATCGTAGTACCAAATTCGTGTGACGCTCGCTGAGTTTACATTAAAGGGGCCGGTGAGGGCACCCTCAAAATTATTGGCAAATACTTCGATGCCGGTCATGGCGGCAACATTTTCGCCATAACCGTACAGACATCCGTTGCCAGCACCATTCGCCACGAAATTGCCGGTAATGCTTGAGTTGCTTCCGGTGTGCCCCAAACCATCGTCAACGCTGATGATCCCATATGGATTTTGCGATGGCCCTGATGTAACGGTCCCGCAATTATTTATGGTATTGCCAGAAATGGTGGAATGCGAACCAAAATTAGAGATGCCGGCACCAGCAACGTTGTTAATTGTGTTGCTCCCGATTGTACTATAAGGCGCTCCGTTCTCGATCCCAAGAACGGCAACGCCATTCACGTCCGTCCCCACACCATTCGAAAGGTTATTTCCTACGATAGTGGCGTAGGCGCTGTTTGCTGCATCAACATCAATTGCAATTAAAGCGCCAAATCCCGACCCATTGACAATGTTTCTAACGATGGTGGTGTACTTTCCATTGACTTCAATGATGCTGTTCTGAACATTGTTTCCAGAAATGTCTATGTTGGTCGATGTGGATAGGGTTGATGAAACTGAAATAGCCTGCGATTCAGCCGCAGTGGTTGTAGGCCGAGAAATGTCATTATTGCGGATAGCACCAGTCTGAACGCTGTTTAACGCGGCTCCTAGAGTAGTAAAATTAATGATCGTATTATTTTCAACGTAGGCATTAGTACATTGGACGCAAACGACAACTGGATTGCTATTTGCCGAACAATTACTTCCATCGAGGGTCATGTCACTGACGGAAGTATTATCAGCATAGCGCAGCAAGAAAATTGCACACATCGATGACCCTGATACCAATTTCAGCGTAGTACTGGACTTTCCCTGCCCTTGGTAGCTTACCCCATCCGTTCGATTAGTTTGCAGCGATAGCGTGCTCGTGACACACGATTGAGATGACGCGGGAAACTTTAAAACGGTGTGACCGCCCGCAGCCACAGCCGTATTGTAAGCTGCAACAATCAAGTCATGATTATCGGTAGATCCGTCACAAACAAGCGGAATATTAACTATCCCAACCATTTGATTTAATGTCAGATAAGCAGAGTGCCCGCCTTGAATCGTCTCAAAGGGCTCAACGCCAGTGGGCGCAGTACCTTGGGGTAATTGCAGAATAGTTACATTTGCCGCAAATACCGGCGTAAACAGCAGAAGTATACAAGCCGCTACAAACCATTTTCTCATATAATTACTCTGACGTCCCCATCTGTCGTGACCCGAGTATCCCCATCTGTCGTGACCCTGACCTCGATTACAGGCGAAACATCTGATACCGTCACCGAGCCATTAATCGGAGCCGAGTAAGGCAACGGGTCTCCTAGTGTCAGCGTATTGCTCATCGTGTTGATGCCCACGATAAACATCTCACCGTAGGTGGCGTTGTTCAACTGTATCCAGACGCTGTTTTCGAAAGCAAATCCGGAAGCCGAACTCACCGGCAACACTGTCGCGCCCTGAAGCACGTTCGCCGTCAGTGTGGTTTGAACCGGGCCGGTTTCCTCATAGGTGAAATTCGGCACGCGGGAATTGATAACCGGCGGCGGGTCGGGCGGCAGAATGATCGTGCGCAGCTGTTCCTGGGGTATGTCTATGCACTTAGGGCAAACAAGCGTCCCTGTGTTCCAAAGCGCAGTACCGGCCCATTGGAATTGCCACTCCGCCTTAGAGCGATTCCACCAACGGGAACATCGATCGCATTGAAAAAAACTTTCGGGATTCTGCGAATTAACTTCCGCATACTTACCGTGAGGACGCAATTTAAACTAGCCCCACTAAGTAAGCGAAAGCGTTTCCTCGCGTCCTGACATCAAAACGCTCTCCCGTAACTTTTCGGGGCGCTTTTCGCCCGCCGCGCTTTAAAGGAATCTGTCCGTAGCGGCGTAGGGCAGTATAAAATTTAGGGCAACCTCTTGAACCCTTAGCCGCGAGCTTCAAGTGATCTTTCTTGCGAACACCAAAAGCGTGCTTCGTCATCCCGACGTAGCGGCTACCCGTGACGGTATTGGTCGCCAAATAGACAACCAATTTCATCTGATCCATTCCCAGGTAAACGCGGCTCATTTAGCTATTATACCCTAAAACCTTTACTCTAGCACCGTTAAAACCAAAATAATTCCCAAAAACGGTCTGTTTTATACGTTTTAACCCAATAAAAGGGCGTATGTCTGTTAGACGACCCATCATGAAACAAGGAGGCTTATTCATGACAAACCATATTGTCGGTTCCCGTAAATCCAAATTCGTTCCGCAACCTATTCCGCCCCCCCCCGCGCCGCATCTCTACCCCGACCTCATTTTCCAGGCGAACAGCCTGCCGCTGATGCCCTGTATTACCTGTGGGGATCAAATGCGCCTGGCGCTTATCGAGCAGGTAAGGCTCGGCTTCGGGCTTCACACCTTTGAGTGCAGGGCTTGCGGAGTTGCCGAGACCTACGTCGTTGAAGCGCCCCACGCCTAGCTGGCATCATGATCAGGCGCAACGTACTCTGAAGGCGCTGTGTCGATCGTCTGAGTAAAGTCAACGCTGAGGTTGATCGCATAGTCGTGGTTTGCGAAAGGCATCAGTGTGGCCTGAATCGAGGGATCGATCAGAAGGGTCGGAATTGGCTCTTCCTTCCTGGCTTTGTCTCGGAGCACGAACGGCAAAATTGTTGCAGTCATCTTTAGCTCCTTTGCAGTAATTTTCATCATGCTTTGAACTCCACGTTCTGGTTTAAGAGTACGCTCGTTTCTCTACTCGGATTTGATAATACAGCATATTTTCAAACCAACACGTCAGTCGTGAGGAATTGCTTGATCAACTCGTGTTTGGTGATCTCCAGCTGGCCGATGCAGGAGCTGAAGTTAATGGTCTCGGAAGCCCGGTTACACCAATCGCCGTTAACGCAGCCTAGCAGTACTACTACTGAAATGATCTGGCCCGATTCAGCTTCTTCAAGGGCCTTCTTGAGGATATTGACGACCGAGGCCTTGACCTCTTCATCCGCAGTTAACTTGGGCGCTAGAGCAATGACGTTCATCGAAAATATGACGCCAAGCCCGGTTGAATATAGAGCGGTGCATTTTCCACCTGCTTAATCGCGACCCCATAGGCATCAGCGGCATCCTGCTTGCGCAGCTGCTCAAGTTCAGGTGCCCAGATGCGGCTTAAGCGGTGTGCCAGGCCCGCTACATAAGCATCTAACCACCAGTAGGGTATGCCTGGCTGAGAGCCGTTACCGAACGTTGCATCCTGCGTCTGGGTGTAGGCGTAGTAAAGTAGCGTGTAGGTCGCGTTACCGTCCGGCACCGGCCAGAGGTTAAGCGTAGGGGCTAAGGCACGATCCCACCAAAAGCTTGTCGGAAAGCCTTGCGTCGTTGGATTTCCGAGCGAGGCAAAATCAGTACGCGAGAAAGGTAAGATAAGCCGGTTAGACGAACCGTTGTTGATAATGACGTCCAGCACGCTCACGACGTTGGCTGGAACTGTGTAGGTCTGCGTTCCTTGAACCAGGGGTACGCTAAGTTGCTCAACCGTCCACCATAAAATTCCGTCACTACTCCATGACGCCTGAAGCAGGTTAGACTCGTTCATCGCGTCGTTAAGGTGCGTCTGGGTGATAGCCACCGGGCGTATCTGAAGGCGCTGAAACGCCATCAATGTGATACTGCCGAGATTGGGTGACCAGAGATAAGTAGAACTAGTCGCCACAATCTACGTCCTTAGCTAACTTAGCCTGATCCTGCTCGCTCGCCTGCGCCTGTAGCGTGTTGATAATGGCTACAACCTCTTTGTAGGGGCAGCGGCCTAGCGCCTCACCTATGTAAAGAAGGTGCTCGGACGAAAGCCTTAGCTCGTACATTCACCAGGCCGGAATATAACGCGTAACGCCTGAGTCATCTATTCCGATCCACTTCGTGGGGTTACCGGATGAAGGCGCAGTGAGGATCGTTCCTGCCCCAGAAGCCGCCCCGTTAGTGAGCGCCGTCGTGGCGCGAATGAAAAAAGCCGCGTTATTGCTGTAAACATCGGCGGCGCTCTTGATGGTCGTGGCAAAGGTCCAGATGGCGGAAGTGGTGATCCCGAAGTCAGCCTTATTGACCCCATTAACCGCAGCGCCCAAACCCGTCGTACTCGCGCTCCAGAAGCCAGTCGTGCCGGTTCCGACAGCCAGAATAGGGGCCGTGACCAGGCCCGCACCGAAGTGCTGAACCGCCGACCAGGTATTAACGGTACCCGTCAGTAGCGCGATCACCTGCGCGCCCGTGTATTGAGTGTCAGTAGTGCCGCCCTGAACCCCCACAAACGTATCAGTGGTGGCTGGCGTCGTTCCCGAGGCGATACCTGAAAGCTTGAGGACTGCCACTTAGCTGCTTTCTGTTACGTATAACGTTGTATTATCTTCAGCGACGTAATTGGTAGTGCCGTCCTCGGCCACGTAGTCACTACCTCCGAAATTGATCCAAAGGCCTTCGGCAACATTTCCGATCAGCAAACCTGAACCCAGAGACTCAATACCGAGGCCAGCACGAACCCCACCAATTAGTAAACCTTCACCTGCAATACGAAACCCGGCCATCAGGCGTCAGCCTGGATAACCGTGTAGGTGATCGAGCCCGACCCGGAATTAAGTACGACACGGGTGTAGCTCGGAACATAAGCGTAATTGCTCTGGGCGGAACTCGTAGCGCCCACCACCGCCGCATCCGGGGAGTTAACCCAGGTTACATTAACGGGCGTGACGGGCGTCCAGGGGGAATTGGGGTCGTCCAGAGTCTGTTGAATGGTGTAATTGACAGTCCCGGTAACATTCACCTGAAGCGAAATCTGAGGCATGGCCCAGCTGTCCAGGAAAATCCAGGGGCTGCCGGCCACCGTATTAGTTCCGACCGTGACATTTGTCGTCCAGCCGCCGCCTAAAGGCACGAGGGACGTAACCGTAGTATAGTCGAGCACCGTAGCCACCGTACTCACCGTGCCGCTAGGGATGGCAAGGGTCTCCGTGGCAGGCTGACCCCCAAAGGTAGTGCCCGTTACAACTAACGTACGAGCGGAGCCCTCTGAGCCGTAGGTAAGCAACACCTGGCGAGGCTTATCCAGAATAGCTGCGCCCCCCGTCACCAGCGACCCGTTAAGGGTCAATGCGGTGCCCGAGGTAGGCGTCTGGGTATGAGCAATATTGCTGGCATTAGCGGTAACCAGCGGACCAACTGAAGTGATGATCGGGCGCATTTATTTACCCTTCTTGACGGCTTCGGCCTGCTCCAGGCGACCGACGCCTGAGCCCGCGCCCGCGTCCAGTTTGAGCCTGCCGCCGCGCTGGCGATCTATAGGCTTGCCCATGGCCGCCCAATCGTTGTTACCGGTAAAGTCCGTTGAACGGTCACGTTGCTTCGCATAAGCCTGAGCGTCGGCAGCAGCTTTAGCGTTCTGGACGCTACCCCAACGCTTAACCTCGTCGGGGTCAGGCTGCTGATCCATCCCATCGACAGGACCGCCATCAGCTCGCCACTTACGAACTTTGCCCCCACGTTTAAAGCCGCTAACCGTACCGTCGGGATGAATCTGTGAATTACCCGACTTGAAAATACCCGGATCAATATTCTGATAACCAGGGGTAGCTTTGTAAATGCCCGGGTCTGTATTTTTGTAGCCTGCGACAGAATCTTTGTAGATACCGGGGTCACCCCCACCGAAACCACCGAGAGCGCCAGCTAGTGCAGCCTTAAGCTGTTCAGAAGTAAGCGTTGCGCCGCCGCTGGCCCGCTTGGGCTTATCAGCGCGGGCTTTCGCAGCTTCACCCTCACCGGCAATCTTGATGCCCGGATACTTGGCGTGAACCTTGGCCTTGATCTGAGCCTTTAATTCCGGGTGGGTATGAGCCTCAGCCAGCGCCGAACGCGCATGGGTCTCATCATTGATTGGAAACGCCCTGTTCTTTGGATCAACATAATCCCTGGGCTCGATGCGCTTGCGCTGGGCGGCAGTTAGCTTGCTCATCAGTGTCTGAACCCGTTGGCATAAGCGGCAAGGGCTACCAGGGCAAAAATCAGTATAACCGCGCATACGCCAGCTAGAATAAGAATCGTTATCGTCATATCAATTCACCGCTGTCCTTAATCTGACGCAATAAGCCACTTCGGCTTCGGGTTCGCCTACCAGCACGTAGAGCTCACCACCAATATTGTATTCCCTGAACTTGCCGGAGAGGGCTTCAAGAATGCCCTGAGCAATCTCAACCCTGGCGTTGTCGTCTCGGCTGGTCACTACCAGGTCTTTTCCGATGGCAGTGGTTACTTGCAAGGAAGTTCCTCCCAGGCCCAGCGGGGAGCGTGACCTGGGAGGAGGCTATCCGAACCCTCTTGGAGAGACGTTGCCGTCATAAGGGGAGGCACCAACGACGGAACTTGAGCTCGGAAGCCATTCCTGAAGGGTTAGTGCTTGCCCATATCTTCGGCATGCTCGCCCTTCGTGACTTCCTTGATGGTCGCCGCAGTGGAGAGCGGGCGCTTGTTGGCCCCAATGGCTCCGCCCTGGGCGCGCTTGACCGAGCCGCCAGCGGCACGCTTCGGCTTGTCGGCGCGTTCCTTGGCCTTCTCGCCTTCGCCCTCGTGCTTGACCTTGCCGCCGCGCTTGCGCTCGTGGGCTTCCTTCATGACGTTGGAGTCGCCGCCTGCATAGGCAACAGCCCTGCCGCCTTCGGCCCGCTTCATCTCTTCATGCATCTTGTGACGGTGCTTCATTTCAATTCACTCCTTAGGTGATAGCTACGGCAATGCCGGTGGATGAGCCGGTCGGAACTGCGCCCGTGCCGTAAACGTTACCGGTAGAAGCGATAGCCGTCGCACCAACCGAGATCGGGTTGTTAAGCAGTACCATGCCCCCAGCTGCGACACTGACTGTCATTCCGACTGTCATCGTAGTTGAAGAGGTTGAGATATCGTTAATAAACGCGCAGTTATCAAAATACTGGAAGCGATCTATCGAGCTAGCCGTAGCCAGCACAAACAGCGCAGAAGCCGAACTGGTCAGGCACGGGAAGATGCAGTCCTTGAAGACATTCCGGGGCGTACCGTTGATGAACTCCAGCGAAGCGTTAGCCGCACTACGCGTGACAGTATCGAGGCCGACGATGCAGTTGGTAAAGGTATTTTCACCGTTGCCACCGACACCACCAACCGTTAACGAACGCGAGCCGGTCTGAGCCGCCGCCCCAGCAGCATTACCCATTCCGAGAAACGCGCAATTATTGTACTGGTTACGCTGCCCGGCTTCCGCCCAGCAGATTCCTGTAGACGCAGCGGAGAAGCCATGAAACGCGCCGATGTTCTGGAAGATACACTCACCACCCGTAACGTTCACAAGGGGCGTGAACGCGGTCGTACCCGTCTGGGAGATGCGAGCGCGGGCTTCCGATTTAAGCTGGGGGGAGAGACCGATAAGATGGGTGCGGGAGAGGTTCCAGGCGACCGTTGCGGTGACATGCACGGTGCCAGTAAGGTAGACCACGTCGTTATTGTTGTTCTGACACTTGGCCAGAGCCTGCGTCAAGGTCTTGAACGGATCTTGCGGGCCGCCCGTATTGCCGTCGGAACCCAGGGTTTCATCAACCCAGAAGCTATTGCCTGTGAAGGGGGGGAGAGTTCCCTGAACGCCGTAAAGCGGCATCCCGAACTGGTTGGCGATATTAAGACCGCCGGAATTGTAACCTGCCATTGTATAATCCTTTCATTCCTGGGAACTCGCGTCCCGGATCGTCGCGTTGGGCAGAAAGTAGTAAGCCCGAGGCAGGTGATGCTTGCCCCGGGCCTTAGTGCTTACGAAGTCGGCGTAGAGCCGTACAAAGCACGCGGATCATTGTAGCTGAAGGAGTAACGCTCCCAGCCCTTGACCAGCAGGTTATCGGTGGTGAAGTCCACCTGCATGTCGATCTCGAACGGTTCACGCTCAAGATACAACAAACCAGGCTGATCCGTTTTGATGTACCAGGGATAAGCCGAGGTGAAGAAGACGTTCTTGGTGTAGGAAGTAACGCCACCCGCGACCGTTCCGATCACGTTCGGATCGTTCATCGCGGTACCCGGACGAAGCTCGGCACGCAGCAACCGCTGCGCGACAGGTTCATTGTTCGGGTGAATCACCAGTTCCTTGCCGGTCGCCATCATGCGGAGGCCCGCATTGTCATAGAAACCGGTCTGGATGGAGATCATGCCGTTAAGCAGGGAAGACTCATTCAAGTCAACCTGAGTAGTTGGGGTATTGGCCCAGGTGACCGGGCCAGAACCGCCCGCCGGAAGCGGGTGATTAATCGCGAGCAGGGCAACACCGTCGCCACCCACCGTGTTGTCATAGGTGGTCGAGTTGTTGAAGACGTTAGCGCCGTAAATCTCCTTGGTCTGGGCGAACGAGCGCTGAAGACCAAGGTTGGACGGACGGAACTGCGCCTTGTAGAGGTTGTCCGCAATGGTATTACGGGTGATCGCGTAACCCAGACCAATGCCGACATGGAGCTGGTTATAGACGAACGCTTCACCGGCCCCGTTGTCGAACTGGGTCTGACCACCGTCGTTCTTGAGCGCCGCGAGCGGCAGGAAGCGCATGGAAGCAGTGCGCTCCTGTGCCATTTCCGACTTGCCCTGATCGAACAGCTTGGGCCAGATAGCGGGCCATTGCTTGTATTCACCTGTGACGCCACGAAGACCGGGAAGAAGAAGGTCACGGACTGCTGATACGTTAATTGCCATGACCTAGACTCCCGCGCTGTTCTTGAACATCTGGTTGTTGAACGCGACGACGACGTTGTTGTACGCCGTCGTGATGTCCGAACCATTTGCTCCGGGTGGGGAAGTTCTGAACCCAACAACCTTAAAGGGGAGGGTAGAAGTCGTGGTCGGCGTATCAAGCGCCGCCGTGGAGATGCCAGTCGTGGTGTTACCCGAACCGACAATGATGTCAGCCGTCTGACCTAAAGCAGACTGGCCAATCGGACCAGCCGCCGCCTGAACCAGGAATTCGGCATTGGGGTCGTCGCAAACGTGCGCACTAACGTCGCCCGTAGCGTCTGAACCCGGCCAATAGTTGTTCCACACAGTCTTCTTCTGGGAGGTGCTGTAGTAGGTGCACCCCAGGAAGATGCCAACCGGAATACGGGTCGCGGTTGCGCCGTCACCCTCAGCCCACAGCTCAAGATAGCCGGTGGGGGTGGCGTAATTCGTCCGGACCAGGTCACCAAAGAAGATAGCGGTGCCATAAGTGGAAGCAATTTTATACGGAGGATTTCCTCCAGATGCGAAATTGGGCGGGCCTGAGGCCGTACCAATCTGCATGAGGCCAAAGGGGCCTGCAACGTTCGCCATGGATAAGCGTCCTTAACTTCGGCTTAAGGAGCGGGCACCCAAAAACGCGCGGGTAGCTCTTCAGCCTGAGGGTTTGAACGCTACCGCAGCGTGCTGGTAGCAGGTTTTTAGATTAGGGAGATTTAGCTCGGGGGAAACTCTGCTGAATCAAAGTGGACCTGCTCGGCCCGGTCAGCAAAGGAGTTGAATACCTGTTTGCGGAAGCTACCGCTCAACCCCGAAAGACGAAATTCTAAGCTGGATTGAAGCTATACTTGATAACTGGAACAAGAACAAGGGGTTTTGGAAAATTCTTTTAAGAGCAAGGGTTATCCTTCGGACTTTAGCTTTTCCGACTAAGCCAAAAAACGCATTAAGCTATAAAACACCAACAATGCCATAAACCCCATCCAGGCAATCCAACAGGGCCAAAAGATAATTGCAGGCACATTGTTAAACAAAACTAAAGCCTCTCACTGGATTGCTGCGCCCTACTTAAAATTCCTGCATCGGCGGAAAATAGCGCATTTGGTCTATTCCGACTTATTCACAACCTTCACGCCCAGACTATCCAGCCTGTTAAGAAGCCACTGGAGCCACTGCGCCGCATCATCCTTACTATTACACCCGGGACTATCAACGCTAAAAGAATAACTCTCATACAGCGCAACTTTTAGCTTTTCCTTTGCGCTCAGTTCCTTATCCAGCTTAAGCACGCCAAGCGCAACCAGCGTATCAACAGCCTGCCCGGCGTCACCACACCAGAACGGCTTGGCAATCTTCTCGGCTTCATCCCGCGTCATAACCAGAACCTCTCGCTCGATTAGTTAAGCTTTTCTGATATTACCACTTGAGACCTTCTCCATGCCATTGAACAAAGTTACGAACCTGCATGACGAATAGAACCGTGGATAGGAAAACGCCGCCCCACATCTGATACGGGATAAACAAACCAATCCACAGAAGCTCCGAAAACGCAGCCAGAAACGGACCGGATTTGCGATGGTTGCCCATCAGCCACAAACCCACCAGCAGAATGGCGGCGGCGATGAACTGCAATGAGAGATTAATCATTTAGGCTTTTCAGGGTTGGGGTATTGGATTTCGCTTTTCCGATGTCTCAGCCTCAAACAGCATTTGCAGAACCCTGTTTTCATGATCCTGCAAAGCGCAAAGGGCAATATAGAGCAAAGAATGGACTGGCTCGGATTTAAGCGCTTCAACCCGCGCCCAGATAGCTTTCCTCTCGGAATAAACACTCTCTGGTTTTTCCCTCATATTCTAACACCCCTCACTCGGTTGCTGCGCCCTCTACGAACTTGACCAGCGCCTTATACCTGGCCTTCATCTTCTCACGGTTAACCGTTAGCTGCGAACCCTTAACTTCCAAGTAGATTGCCGTAGCCCTCAAGGCGGCGTCTGCCTGTTCATCCGTTAACTCTCTTGGCATTACTACGCAAGGCTTGCTCACACCAATGCCTCACATCTACGATAAGCCGTTTTCCGGGGTTGACCGTCTCTTACATCGGTTAACATAAGCGTGTGGTACCTCAAGCGGCGAGCTATGACTTTACGCTGGTAGCCCCTGGTTTGGATAAGATCCAGCTGTAGCAAGGCTATTACCCTCAAGCGTTCCTCCAAGGTGTAGCCGTAACGCTTGTCTTTCCCGATCTTCTGAATCGTTACAGTGGTACCGGGGTTGAGCCTGCTTAGATAAGCCCTTAACTGGTGATCGGTATAATGCCGATCATTAACTGAGTAGCTCATACCTTGGCCTTCTGGCGCTTGGGTTCAAGCATAGCGGTGAATACGGAGATATCGGTCTGTACAAGGGGACGAAACCCCGATGCCACCCAACCCGGTTCGTATAGTAACCCACCAAGTATACCCCCTGGGGCAGGAAATTCAGACAACTCCAACGTCAATTCACCAGCTTTGGCGATATAAATGTTAGTAACCGTTCCAATTTCCCCAAAATCAGGCTCTATATAACCCCGCATAGTGATGCCAATCCTGGGCTCTACACAAACCACCTTCTGACCTATTCTGAACGACATCTTTCACCACCATTTAAGTACGAAGTGCAGCAGGATATATGCAATGCCGCCGTAAGCGACTATGGCAAGAACAACAGCGCAGCCAACACCAGTTAATACCATTTTAGCTTCTGCATCTTTACCCATTTTATCCCCCGTTCATGGCGTTAATTACAAAGCGATAAATCGGAAAGTAGTGTCTTGTAAAGGATGCGCCGCGCTCATTGATGTAAATATTCATCCTGATCCAGTTAATGAACTCGCGGCGCTCAGCGGGCGTATCAGAAAGCTTTTTCGCAGGATGGTACTTACGTTGCCGGAAGCTACGCAGATCAGGCTTACACTCAACTGGTTTGTACGGCGCGGGCCTCACTAATCACCTAAAAAGTGGCGCACGATGAACGCTCCGTTGCTGTGGAGGCTGATAAACTACTCTCTGATGGGCTAAACACCAGGACGTTCGCCCCTCGACTTTCCGACCACAGTACAAACCCTCCCCAACTACATACCGGCACTCGGCGGGCTTTCCGTCAAAAAAAGTTAACTCGGAAATGCTGAGTGCCGCCGCTTCTTTCGCCGGTTCTACAACTAAGCTAACCTCCTCGGGGGAATAAGTTAATGGCAACTCAGTTAAGAACACTTCGCCTGCAATTTCGCCCACAATCGGATCTTTAAGCAAAGGCCAGAGTTGTGTTGACTTAACAACAGCCCCACCATTTTCAGGAACCAACTCAGCATAAAGCTGACCTACGGACTCCGGTGTATAAGGGCGGCGCTCAATAAGCCGTACCCGAGGACGAGGCGTCTGACGCTTTTTCTCAATCAAGGTTTTACTCCTTGTGAAAACGACACCATCATGATGTCTCAGCCGGTAAAGTATACCAGCTACTTTTCCGCGCGTCAGGTTGAGTTGCTCAGCAATCAGCAGCATCGAGACGCCTGCCTCAAAGAGCTCCTTAACCTGTTCAACCCTGGCAGGCTCCCACTGCCCAGTAAAAGTCATCTCTATCGCCTTCCTGTGTGATTATAGAACCTGTTTTAGACCCGCTCCTCGTCCGTAATTGTACCGGGAACGATCCAGTAAGAATAACTAGGCCACCCGGAATAGCCATAATACACCATCTTGCAGAAATTTGCCCAACAGTAGTCAGGTTTACCGTAGATGTTCATGCTTTCTGTAAAAGCCACTAAAAATTCCCTTCCTGCACTTGGGCACACATCAGCCCTGCTTCACGCCATGCCTTAACTACGGCATCCCGGTCGTCAAAAACAAAAAGTGGTGTGTAGCCGTCCGCTAATATCTGCGCCAACAGTTCGATCTTGATGACGTAGTCGTCCCGGTGATCGCCCTCTTTTCGCATGTAGAGCGCGCCATCCGGCAGATTGTAAGCCGCTAACCAGCGCAATGTGGCACGGCGGCATTCCGAGGAACGGCCCGAGACGTAAACAATCAACTTGCCGGAATTAGCGAGGTCCTGCGCCAGGGTAATTACGGGCAGAATAGGCTTATCGCCTTCTACCTCGGAAAAGAACGCTTTCCAGTCCTTGGGCGAACCCTGAATATAATGGAGCCGATGAGCATTATCTGCCACCGTGCCATCCAGGTCAAATAGGTAACAAGGCTTCACCCTTAGTCCCCCACGCTATCAAGTTCTTCTTTAAAGCCAAGAAATCTAACGTGTTTTGCTGCCCCCTGATCTAATTCCCACTGGGGGTAACCATCTCTCAGCAAAGTGCCCTCAAGGGTCTCCCCCTCTAAGGGCTTATAAGCTTTAGGAAATCCGTACTTCCAACCACTAGGCGGATCATAAATCAACATATTAGCCCGCTCCCTCTAGTCCCAGCAACGCAGCAGTTGCTAAGGTAATATGCCTATCCGGTTATCACCCAAAGCCACTAGCATTTGCTCCACTCGCCCTTTGTGAGATATCCATGCCAGCCATCGCTTTCGGACTGCCCTGTTTTGTCGCTGATCGACGGCGTAATCGTAAGAGTTCCATCGGGCTCTTCCATGAAGACGTGAGGCGGCGCTGCAACGTATTGCCAGCTTCGCGCGCGACGCGGCGCGTCCGGGTCGTGTGCATTCGGCTTGAGCAAGAACACGCATGGGCGGTCCCCGGCGTAGCCAAGGATTGGCCCCAAATAGTCGCCAGGCTGTTCCAGCAAGGTCGTCACCGATCTGTCGTCGCGCGCACTAAACTCTTGCTCAGTCGCCGCCGGAATTGGAATGCGTCGTCCCTTCATGATCTAGTCTCTTTGGTTGATAACCGGATAGGCACGTAAGGTAGGCATACTGCCTTAGCGCGGCTTTTCCGACTAAACCCCGACCTTAAGTCCCTCAGTCGAGGTTCTTTCCGCCAAGTACAGCATGTCCCTCGTAATAGGTGCAGTCCTGAATTCGCACCTCACCATTTCAGTCGGCAACTTAGAACGTGGAATCAGGAAATTAAAGGTAAGATACTCCTCTAATTCACCCTCCATAATACCCCGCGTCACCTCATACTTAAGCTCGTTGAGAAGCCGCTCAACTCGCTCTTTCCGATAGTTCAGTTTCGTCTTAGGTAAGTCATACCCTGCCATTAGACCACTCCTCGATTTGTTTGAGCAACTCCGACCACAATTCGCCTAGCGGCCCAGTGCGCTTTCTTGGCAGCGCTCATCTTAGCGCAAGCCTCAGCCGACATTTTCTTACCTAAATGCGCCGCACTCATCCGCGCCGACATGGTAATAATCTTAACATTCCCAATAACGTAAGGCCCCACATCACCCATGCGTGCCATACAATACTGATGCTTGAGGCGGCCACGTTCCTGGTAACGTCCGGAATTAGTCCAGATTAAACACCACTCCTCAAAAGTAAGCAAAAACTCTTTGCCCCGACGACGTGCATGATACCGTTGAGCTTTATATTCTTGCTTAGCTTTAAGTATCAGCATGTCCGTTTCTTGTCATTCTTCAATGCTTTGAGGTATCATCCTGCCGATTTCTTTATGGATACGCGGAGCTACGTCCGGAATATCGCGGGTACCCGTTCCCTTTGGAGCCATACCGAGGCGCTGCTCGGCTTCCCGCATCTGCTGATTGGACAGCTGTCGAAGCTCTTTTTTGGCCTCCAAGGTCAACTCCAGCGGGCGCTCCATCAGAATTTGCCCGCCCTTGATGATATTGGGCAGGTTGTACCCCGGTGGCAGCCAGGTTGGGTGGCGCTTCGGATCAACCGGCTCCCAGCCCTGTTCCCGCATCTGCGCAATATAGAAAGGATTCTCCTCGCCGTGAACGGACCAACGCTTCCATTCATATGACGAGCCCTCAGGGATCTGATCAACCGGAATATAAAAAATATCCTCACTAATGGCAGATGAACGCCGCCGGGTACGGGCCGGGGCATGATCCGCTACATGAGCTGAGGCGCGAACCTCTTCCCGCTGCTTGCCGTGTAAGGGGGAGCGCGGCACCGGCACACTCTCAGGGTTAACCATATCAACATTTGTTAGACGAACTCGCTTGGCCATTTTAAGCCTCCTTTAATTCTTGGTTGCCTCCTGATGCGTTTAATGAGTGGTGCGACCCATTTTTCCTTCCTGGGTCAATTCAATCAGGTTCAAGGCGTACTGCGTATAAGCCGCCTTGTGATCCAGATGCGGGAAAGACATTCTGGCCGCTTCCTGCTGATCCTTGGTGAGGGTGATCTGCCGCACGTTCCTGGAAATCGTCGTACTCGGAACCTCGCGGCTCGGCGGCGCTGAAGGCTGAACCTTGGGAACTACTGCAGCTTTAGGCACCGCAACAGGAACCGCCGCCGCTGATAGCGGGGAAGCCGCCGTAACCGCTCCGCCTGCCATCTTGGCATCAATGGACTGAAAATACTCGGGCGTTCCGGGCTTGATGCCTGCCGCCTCAGCCTCGTTATGAGCCAGCATCATCCTGGCGTTAGATACCGCATTCCCGCCCACTTCAGCGGGAGCGCACTCGGGGTGAGCCCTCAACCAGGACTGAGCCGTCGGGTGAAACTGCGAAACGTAACGCTCGAACAACGAAGTCTGATTGACCGGAGCGGCTTCTACGCGGCCTGTATCTGGCCGTTGCGGAGCCCTCGTCTCCAGAAACGTCTTGGTTTCCTGAAGGCGATCCAGCTGGGCTGCTGTCTTTCCGATCTTGACCTGCATCTCGGAAACTTTGGCAAACTCGCCCGCCTCATAAAGCCGGGTTAGGTCCGCTTGAAGGGCGTCTAGCTGGCCCTGAGCGGTATCGATGCCCGTGCTGACAATAGCTAGCTCGCGGCTCTGGACCTGCTCGCGGGCCGCCTGAGCCTCGGCCTGACTAGCGGCTAAACGCCGATTAGCGTCCTCCGCCCTGGCTCTTTCCGAGGCAGCGGTTGCCTCCAGGGCCTTATTACGGTCCTCGGCAGCCCGCAGCGAAGCCGTTAGAGCAGCGGCGGCCTCCTCGGCGGCCTCGCTAGCCTTGGGCTCGTTAGACGCACCGGTGACCTCCCCCGGCTCTTTAAGCCGTACCCTGGGGACCGGCTTGGGTTTAGGGGCCTCGCGGGGAGTTGCACCCTCAGTTGCGGCCTCGGCAACGACGGTAGGGTCCGGAGGGGCGGCGGCAACGTCATCCCCAAGTTCAATGACGATCTCGGCGTCCGGATCGGGTAAATCTACTGTGGTGTCTTTATCAGCCATATCAGCCTCCCTTAATACACAACGTCAGGCGCAGGAATCTTCAGCCGGATGTGTTGATCTTCAAGAACGCGACATAAAACGCCATTAATTACAATTGAACGCCCATCGGAAACAAAGAGCGAAACCCAATCACCAACCTTGACGTTCTGACCCTTGAAGTCGTAATGCTCGTCCGAAACAAAAGCTGATGGTCCCTTAAGTAGCACAAGGGCAGCTTTGCCCTGATGCTTATCCTCAGTGCGGGTCTGGTCCGGGATGTAGAGGTTGGTTACCGTTCCGTCATTACGCTTGATCTCCTTGCCCTTGTCGGGGCGAAGATAAACGCCAACTAGAATCTGGTTACCGAATAAGGTAAAATCCTTAAGATTACCGATCCGCTTCTTGATGTCTAAAGCGGGGTCAATGTCGTGTTGCATAAGCATCTGCGGCAACTGTAAGTCCTCCAAGCTAGTTCAGGTTAAAGCATAAGCCCACACAACCGGGGCGTTCGGTAGAATAGCGCGCTGTTCAGTTAACTCCGCCAATTGGAGAAGCCCAGCTTTCGCCGCTGCTACATGGCTACCTTCAGCTATTCGATTAGAGGTAACCGCAAAGCCCAATGCGTAAGGCTCAGCAATTACACCATTATCAAAAATAACATGAGCCCATTCAACCCTCATGTTGAAGTCTTTATAGCGCCTACTAGATTTGTATACATCTAGTAATTCCAGAAACGCCTTGTGAGGCACCGTATTGTCATTAGCGACAAAAATGATGCCCGTTCCTGGCACATCCGCTAGAGCAGGCACGGCAGCCGCCACGGGCGCAAGCCCCAACAGAGTTAAAAAAGCACGCCTAAGCATGTAGAGTCCTCCAGGCTAGTTCAGGTTAAGCGGCGTCCGCCGACTTGCGGCCCCCGTAGCGCTCCGTCTCGATTTCCTGGCACTTATCCAGAATATTGTTTAAAGCCTTGATGTAAGTGGTCTGCGCGGCGTAGTTCTCCTCAACCGAGGCAGAGCCCGTTCGCGCCGCAGAACCCAGCGCCAGCTGAGTCATGCGACGTGAAATCTCCTCCGTCAGTACCCCATAAAGCTGACGGTGAAACGGGTCGATAAGGTCGGGTGCCTCCAAAGCTTTCGCCATTAGCCTGTAATCTCCTCCGGCTTGTGCTTGTCCTTGGCCTGGGTCCTGGTGTGCTCCAAGCGCCCAACCCCCGTGACGGGGCTCCCCGTCAGATGAGGCATCCTGGGGGCACGACCCCCACTAGCGCGTCCAGCGTGCTTAAGGGCGTCGGATTTAACCAGCTCCTTAACCAGTTCCTTAACCAGCTTGCGATCTTCCCTGTCGTCAGAATGAGCCACCTTGCCACCCTTGGCACGCGGCGGCAAGCCCGGGGGCGGCATAGAACCCGGCGGCGGCATAGGCGGACCACCGCCCGGGGGCATGCCTGGAGGCCCCATCATCGGGTGCGGCGGGGCCGGAGGCGCAGCCATTGCGGGCGGCGGACCCGGCGGAATAACCGGCGGCGGAGCGGCCCCGGGTGCACCAGCGCCAGCACCACCCGGACCAATCATGATATTGACGTGGGTGTGGCCTGCGCCCTTGTGCTTGGCGCGGCCCCCCTTGGCACGGGATACAGCGCCACCCTGAGCATAAGTGGCGACAGGGTTGGCAGAAGTCGTCTTGCGGGCGGGACGGTCAGAACGAGCATTGGGCGCATCGCTGTCCGCGCCGTAACCCACGGAATCCTCCGGACCCTCTTCCTTGGTCTTATCAACACGGGCCAACTTCTTCACGGAAGGGTTAGCGTCGCCGTAGTGCGCCGTCATTGCGCGCATCTTGGCGTTTTTAGACGCAGACGCATCTTTCGCATTAGGATGTGCCATTGTAATTAAATCTCCTTTTTGGGTGCAGCAGGGGCATTGGGGTTAACTCCCGCGTCAGACGGGAAAAGCCTGGACAGTCGGTCCAACGAATTCTGATGAGCCTCGTGATTAAGCTCTAACCCCCGCTGCATCAAGCCGTGGACGCGATCCGCATGTGCCCCATGCATGTCCACCGTATGCCCTAAACCTGCCATCTGTAGAGCCTGGCCGTGCTGTTGTGCTCCCTGTAGCAACGAACCTTGTTGATCCTGTTGAGCCGCCTGCGCGTTCGCCTGATGCCCCATAAGGGCTTGTTGATGCTTGGCAACATGACCCATTAACGCTTGATTAAAGCCCGCACCTGTCTGCTGATGGGCCATCATCGCTTCATGGTTCCGAGCCTGGACACGATCCGCCATTTCCTGCGCCTGATTACTCTGATCCTGCTGTTGGGAATCGTTATGGATCACCAGCTCACGGGCTACCCCCAGGCTGGCAATGCGCTCCTTGGAGGCCATGTCGGCGGCCTTCGCCTGAGCGTCTGACTGAGTCTGTGCGAGCTTGGCTGCGGCGTCCGCCGTGTCTGATTTAGCCTTGAGCTGAGTTTCCGTCATGCGGGTATTGCTATCCTGCATACGAGCCTGAGCGGCAATAAGAGTAGCCTGTGCCGTCATCGTGTTCGGGTCCGGAGGCGGCGGCGCGCCTGGGGGCGGCGGCGGCTTGAACAGCGAATCCCCGTCGTCGAAGCCCATAATCTCCAGAGCACGTTTGTCCACGGCTACCAGGTCCATCGCATCATTGCTGGTTGCCATCTGGCGCAATGTGCTCATCTTGAGGTAACGCTCGGTCTGACTTGACGTGTTCGGATCAGCAGCCGGGACTAATTCAGTGTCTGCTAAAGCGGCGAGGAACAACTCGCGATGGCGCTCCTCGGCGGCGTCCTCCGCGTCCGTCAGCGGGGTTTGCCCCGCCTCGGCCACCAACATCGCCAGAACTTTGGATTTCTTGTTATGCCGCCAAAGCGCTGTCGGGTCCTCCATCAACAAGCTCTTGAGCATATCGAATTCCTGCCCCTGAGCCTGGTGCAGCCGCTTGTGCACGGCGCTCATCAACTTGGTGGCCTGCTCGATCATCGCCAGCGTCGTTCCAACTGGCGCATCCTGATTACCCTCACCCACCTGAAGTTCCGCCGTACCGCCCACACGCTGCGCAGCCTGCGAAATAGCGTCTATCAGCTGAATGAAGACCGCACTGGGGTCCTTGTAAGGCAACGGCATTATGGCAGCGCGAATATCGTTTCCGACCGTGTCGATGGGCATGCCACCACCGGGCGGAATTCTGAACTGATTAGTAAGCTGCTTCGCCAGCGTCTTGAGATAAAGGAAGCCCGGGAAGTTGGCGTACATGCCGGAGTCAATTAGAAGCCGCCATGCCGCCGTGATGGCCTTCGTCGAGTTACCCAGAACATTAAGTAGACCAATGCCATAGAATCCAAACCCGGGAATGAACTTGTAGGCGATAATGCGGTTACGCGGCAGGCAGAAGGTGTCGTCCTCGTGCCAATTCCGACGTATTTCCAGGATGCGCCGAGCGCTCTTGTCGATGGTTACCTTATAAGGTAACGGCAGACCGGTTTCCTTGCCATCCATCTTGTGCTCGAAACCCGGCACCTCGATTTCGCAATAGCATTCGTAAAGTTCGCGGTCTTGATCGCCTGCTTCGAACGAAGTTGGGGGCGCAATACCCTGTATCTGGTTAATCTTGGCGGCAACCGGGTTCAAGATAGGATTGAGGTCCGGCAACGGCAGGTCGAAGTTCCGATACGCCCCCATCAGCTGCATACGCCTCAAGATCGAGGGACGCATCATGATGCGGTGGGTCACGCGGCCTGAGTCCTCTAAAGTGACTGAGGCGTTAGAAACAATCAAGTCGTTAGCATCGATCGAAATAATAACCGGGCGGCGCTTGATCGGGTCGTGGTAACCCTTCTTGAAGGAGATGCCGGAAAAACCCAACATTAACAGCATGCGGTCGGTATCGGGGTAATACTCGGTGGCGACCTTGGTCAAATAGTGGTTAAGGTCCTTCTCCAGAGGCTCGGCCAGGCGGCTGGCAAGATCATTACCCTCGCCGTCATTCCGAACCTTGATGGGGCCGTCACTCGGGAGCAGCTCGCCCCTGGCGTTCGCCTGGAACCTCAAGATAGCCTCCAGCAACACCGGGCTATCCACTGTGGACGTACCTTCAGCGGGTGTAGCCGCCGCCGTGGTTCCGCCCCTGGGGTTCTTGACCTCCAAGCCTATAATAGAAATTCCCGCGCTGAGGTTCTCCAGCCAGGTCGAGCGGGACTGGTCGTCCTGATCAATGCCCATTAGCAGCTTTTCGGAAATAACGGTTAGCTCGGCCTCGGAAAGGTGCTCCGCTAAGTTATCCTCGAACTCGCTGTCTTTGGTTGGAGCTTCCGGGGGGCCGAATGCAATGGTGACACTACCGTCGTCCAGCGGAATCTGGGTGGTGCCAGTTTCAGGGTCGAACGCCGGGGCGTCGTCTACGCCGTTAGTCGTAATAACGATGTCCGCCCCATCCGGCTCAGGAGGTGCGGGATAGCGATAATTACCGTTCAAATCAAAGGGGGTACCGTCGTCCATCTAACCCAGGGTTCCGACGCACAGAAAGCGCGCCGGGCTACCTGATAGTAGCAACCAGTCACGAAAGGGCTACGGTGGGGTAGGGACGTGATGCTTTTCGCGGAAATAAAGCCCCACAGGCTAAATTAACGTGGGAGTATAACGCGGGCGCAGGAATAAGACAACCCCTAGGCCTCGCCGGTAGTGGTACAGTTTGAAATCTAAGGCCATGTAGCGCCACGCGCGAACTGATGTCATACTGTCAGGATGACAGACAAGCGACTCCCCCGCCCACGCGATCCCGTCCAGCTAGGCAAGCTGATCGGCGATATCTTGACTGGTCAGGTCGAGGATCGCGCGCCAATTGATCCCAACAAAGACCTGGCGGCTGCGGCGATGGGGCGCAAGGGCGGACTCAAGGGCGGCCGGGCTCGTGCCGACTCCATGTCCCCGCAAAGGCGTTCCGAGATTGCAAAGAAGGCTGCGGCCAAACGCTGGGAAAGATAACGTAGGGTAAAAACCTCCCGCATTCACTTTCCCAAAACCTCTCATTCCTCTTGCTTATCTCATATTCGCACGGTACATGATCCGTTCTCATGGTGAACGGTGTTTTCCGATGTCTGCGCGAGACGGGATAGTTTTAACGACCAAACAAATCTCGCAATGGCGAGAGGAAGATGCGCAGCTTGAGCGTGAGCGTGCTAAAGACGAGAGGCTTGAGCGCGAATTAAATGAGCGCAATCAAAGGCGTAAAGACCTTCGCCGATTGCTTGAGGCCGCCGATGTCTTTGCCAATGTGGGAGAAGAAAATTCTCCCAAACCATCCCCCGTTGCAGCCCCTAGCGGTAACGGCGCGGACGACCACTCCGATTCGATCGCGGTGGATTTCGTGGCAAATCTCCGGGAAACGGGTGATTCCCTGATAGCTAAACAGGCTCGTCAGCGCCTTATCGATATCGGGTACAAAGAAAGAGGTACCCAAGAAAACTACATTTATGGGTTGCTAAACAGGCTCGTAAAGAGCGGGAAACTTGTCAGGCGCGGCAAGAGATACAGGGCCGCGCCAATCACTTCCCCGGAAGGGGAAGCCGGGGCCGTGGGGGCCCCGGTTCGTAACTGAAGCATCTAGAGAAAGTGCAGTAGGCCCGTAGCGGGGCCTCGAAAGGGCAATGGGGTACATGACATAGAGCTAGGCGACACGCCCCACGGGCCCTTGCGTCCAAGTCGAAAGGCTTGGGCGCAGGGTGTCCTTAGCAACATTTGTTGGGAAATGGAATCCCCCTTAAACTGTAAGATTATGCTTGACCGTTCTGGCATGATGGCGCATTATCATGTCCATGAACAAGCTTCCCCCCGAGAAACGCGCCCAAACCCTCCAAATGATGGCGGAAGGCGTTTCTTTGCGGGCAATCACGCGGATGCCCGTCAGAATGATCGCCCGGCGCTCAGGGTCGTTCTTCTCCAGCCAAGCCATCATCGGAACCATCTTCAGTTCCTTCGTGCAAAACTGCATAAGACGCTGCGGCCACATCTTTTTTGACTTTAGAAGCTCTTCCATGCCGATGGATTCAGTGCGCGCTGGCATAAAGCCGAGCGTGCTCACCCATGTTTCCATTTGCTCGACGCGCTGGGTCCACCATGCGCGGGACCAGCCGGTGTCGGAATAGACCACAGCAACATCGGTCAGACCTTCCTCGCGCGCCCATTGGATTAGCGCGATGCTGTCATTGCCGTAGCTTGCTCGAAGGATATACCGGATCAACATCTAGTGGCTTTCAGCGTTTGTGTGTTGGAACCGGATAAGCATGATTTCAAATCTCCGGACGTTTTTCGCATTTCAGAGGGATGGGCCAGCACCAATGCAGATTATGCCCTAAGGGCAGGCCTGAGAATTTCGGAGCGGTGGAAAGTATAGACCCCGGGTCCAGGTCCCGCGCTGCCGCAATACGCCGCCAGAACGCCTTGGCAACCCCTGCCAAAGGCCGGAGCCGCTGAAAGCTCAGCATCTCTTCGTGAGTTAACTCAAATCGTTGGCGCATAGGGTAATCATACTAGGGCCGATTAAACTTCGCAAGAACGTCCGAATAGGGGAACTGGCGGGGGAGGAAGGAATTGAACCCTCTCTAGACAGAGTTTTGGGGACTCCCGCTCTTCCGATGAGCTACACCCCCGTACTGCTGTGGCGAATCGAACGCCGTCCCACCGCTTCACAGGCGGCGTGCTCATTGCCATCGAGCATCAGCAGCAAAAATATATTTATCAGGCAGGGCCTTCGCTAAATCCATAAAGGATCAACTGAAATGCCCAAACATCCCCACCACCCGCGCACCGAGAAAGTCGTTATCTGGGTGAGTCCCGTCACCCTCGGGATCGGCACAGGCATGGTGATTATGGCGGGCCAGGTCGTGAGCATCATGGGCATTGTGCTTGCGACCGTCTCGATCTCGGCCTTCGCCCTCGTGCATTGTGTACGCGCAAACCGGCTTCGGCGACAACGTCACCAGAAGCAGAACGTCTGCTGGTTTGGTGTCGGAAGCAGGTAACGCTCCTGCCTCGGTATTCCTTATGAGAGAATCCGGGTCCTTGACCTACCGACGCAGGGGATTCAGGAATCGAACCTGATCTGTCGAGGATTCAAAGTCCCCAGCCGTCCCACCTGGCTCATCCCCTAAAATTGGTCCTGCTTCCGGGGTGCAGCCCCCGGTTTATCCGTTTGAAAGGCGGGTCTCTTGCTGATGGAGGAAAGCAGAAAAATGAAGGTTTTCGGATTTGAAGACGCGACCTCTACCTACAACGCAAGTTTGGAGCGAGGTGCGGGAATCGAACCCGCGTCATCTGTTTGGAAGACAGAAGCTCTACCATTAAGCTAACCCAGCAATTTTGGCGGGCGACTGCACCGGGTACCGCCCCTGGCATCAGTTGCTTGCAAGGCATCCGTGCAGCCTTCTGCTAACCCCGTTAGTTTTTGGTGCCTGGAACTCGTTTCGAGCGAGTATCTTCTGTTCTTCAGACAGACGTGTGAACCACCAGCACTATCCAGGCGTTATTTGGTGGGTAGGGCACGGATTTGAACCTGCGAACCCTAAGGACCTGATTTACAGTCAGGCTGCTTTGACCACTTGCATACCTACCCTTATTTTTGGTTGCGGTTCACGGGAGTCGAACCCGTTATCCCTAAGCTTATGAGGCTTGGATGGTTTATCCGTTCCACTCGACCGGCGTCAATTCTAACCGTCTTTGGCCTTGCAAAGATCCTTATTGGCCTGGCGCTGCTTCTTCCAGAAGAAACGCTTCCAATCCTTCAGGTGCTTCCACCACTGAGGGGCGGGCACCGTCTGACCTTGCTTTACGTTAGCCATAAGGCAGCTCCTGTTGATTGGCGGATAGCCAAGGAATCGAACCCTCATCGCTTTCGCGAGCCCTTGTTTTCAAGACAAGTGTCAGACCTTTCCGACTGGACTACCCGTAACATTTGGCGATCTCACCGTACCTTCCATTCCGGAAACGGACGCTCTCTCCGGTTGAGCTGGGAGACCAATTTATTTCTTCTTCGCAGGCCACATCTTGCTCATACGTACCCGCTGCACAAGCCCGTCATCCGTAAGAATACCCGGACCCCTGAGCGTGCTACCGTCCAGCGCCTGAAACAGCGCCGTAAGAAGGTTGTCACAATCTGGGCTACTCGGATTCACAAAAAGCACGTCCAGATCCACCGGCACCCCTATCGGCGTCACAATGCCAGCAGCCGTACAAGCCTGCCTGATAAACTCGCGGTACTGTTGAATTGTCTTCACATGCATACGCCGATGCGGCGCATCGTGAATATAGAGACTGAGCAGCGGCGGGTAGGCCGTCAATACGTAGTTAGCAATGATTTTCATGACTTAAAGCCTAATTGGTACTAGTGGCAGGAGTTGAACCCGCGCTGAAGTTCTTATGAGGAACTAGTGCTACCGTTACACCACACTAGCGTAATGTCTGCGTGGGAGGATTTGAACCTCCGATTTCAACCTTCCAAGGGTCGCGGGGACGGCCAGACTCCCCTAGGCGGTTACGATCCGCCATCCAGGTTTCAGCTGCTTGAACTCGCACACGATAATGCAGCCACGCTCCGGAATGTGGTGCACCCACTGGCGCTTCATCTTGACCGGCTCCAGATTAAGGTCACAGAAGATACAGCCGCATGACGGCGTGGAACGACGCATACCCGCCAGCTTTACAGCGTCACTTAAACGATTCATTGGCTTATCTCCTTTCTATGGCTGGTAGCTCCGGCAGGTAGGTTGGTGTCCAGCGGGGGATTTGAACCCCCAAACCTTTCGGTAGAAGGGTTTAAGCCTTCCGCGTATACCGGTTCCGCCAGCTGGACTTAATGAATTAGAGCAACCTCGGTTCCCCTGTCCGCATATCGCGACCTTGGCAATCCTGTTTACTCTAAATTTGGTGCGCGCGGGTACTAATTTACCGCTTGCGTGACTGCCGATTCGCAGACCGCAAACCTCTCTCACTCGGCTTGCCTGAAACGGCGGGCAAGCGGCCCGAGAAAGGTAGGTGGTTAGAAATGGCGACACGTAAAATTGGTCGTAGCGCGATCACCGGCAAGTTTATGCCGGTAAAAGCAGCCCAATCTGGAGCAAACAGTAGGACTGCGATTGTTCAGACGATCAAGACTAAACCGACGAAGAGGTAACTCTTACTAGGTAGGCGGCGGCGGGGGAAACCCCGCCGTTCGCTTGTGGTAACTGATTCGCTGAAAAAAAGATTCAACGAACTTTTGCGGCCTTCTTTTTCTTGGCCGCGTGCTTCTTCTTCGCTACCCGATGTTGCGGCGGTGTTTTCGCAACGCACCGGCGGCGCGCTCAAAGCGCTCCCATGCGTCGGGATGCAGTTCAATATCTTTCGCGGGAATCGATTTCGCCATGTCAAAGCCGCCTCCCTTACTGGATAGCCCCAAGCGCCGCCTACGCCGCGCAAAGGACAAGATTAGTCGGCTCGAAAAGCGTATCGCAACCTTCTTCAAAAACAAACCAGGAGGCCCGGTCATTGAGACAGACGCGAAGGGTATCACGACCCACGCGTTTAAGTTCAACCGCAAAATCCCCGATAGTTGGGCCGACGCCGCTGTCGAGGCAATCGAAGCCCTCCGGTCCGCTCTGGATCAATGCGGGTATGCCGTTGCCGTGCGCTCTGGCATTGCCGAGCCCAAGAATGCCTACTTTCCCTTTGGCGATACCCCCGCCGAACTTGATGCGAACGCCAAGGGGCGGTGCAAAGATTTGCCGCCTGAAATCAGCGCGCTCTTTCGCTCGTTCGAGTCTCATGAGGGAGGGAATTACTCCCTCTGGGCCCTCAACAAGCTCTGTAACGCCAATAAACATCGCCTCTTGATGCCAGTCGGTATCGCTAGCGGCGGACACCTCGTCAGGCAAGGAATGATGAGCGGTGGCGTTAGAATGATGGCGCCGACCTTCGACCGCGCAAAGAATCAAGTCGTAATCGCAGAAACCGACCCGGGCGGCGAGTTTCACGCAGATATGGACCTTTCCTTTGTTGTAGGATTCGACGAGTTCAACGGCGTCAAAGCTGGCCCTGCGGTTGGCATCCTCAATGCCATTGCGAGCGAAGTTGATCGCGTCCTGCGGGCCGCTGAAGCGGAGTGTAGACGAATCGGACTTATCTGATCTTGCGGGCGCGCCAGCCCCTACCGGGGCCGGGCCAAAACTAGCACTTGGGGCTTGCTTTGTCATCGTTATAATATGCCTTTAACTCCACTCCCTCGCTTACAAGACGAGAGCATCAACTAAATGCTTCACGGGGCGTAATTGGTGCTCCTGCCAGGAGTTAAACCCGGTTCTTGGCTTTACAAGGGCCACGCATCATCACTAATGCTTTAAGAGCGTTGAAAATTAACTAAAAACGGGCGTATTCCGCTAAGCAGCTCCGAATTAAAGGAGCGGCGGTAGTCAAAATACGCCCGTCAAATTCGGACATTTTTACGATTTCATAGAGCTCGGGGGGTTTTAGTGCCTGATTTCAGGCTTTCAGGCCCCGCCTTTCAGCAGAGCCTTTTGAAGGGTTCTGCTGTAGTTAGTCGAGTAACCCTTTGCGGAGCTGGATAAACATACTACCGCACAGGTTTTTGTTCGGTCGATTATACGACCGGGCGGCTGTATGGGTTATGGTCCAGCTTTGCAACATCGGGTTATCTACTTACTGTATCCAGAACGATTAAACAACCAGTTTTTATTGCTGGTAGTGGAAAGCCGGGGCTGTGGAACCCCGGCTTAAGTTTAACCACCTAGCAAAAGTGAAGCAGCCGGTGACACGGCTCGAAAGGGTAATGGCAAACTGTACCACTACTTTATTGCTTCAGCAACTCACACAGGTTGCAGACTGGCCGATCGTTCTCATCGAACGCAATTTCCAATACCACCATACGCCCTTTAATGGCCTCCCCCTGGGGTAGTGGAATGACAACCCGAGCAACCAGTTGCACGGTTTTACCGCAGACAAAATGCTCGCCAACGCACGCCTCGGAAAGTTTCATGGCCGTTCAAAGGAGTTTCCGTGCCCGTTCCAGGGCTGCGCCGAAGTTGGTGGGGCCGCCGTTACCTACCTGATGATAACGAAACCCCTCCTGACCGTCGGAACCAAAGACGCTATCAAAACCGATATCCATTACCGGGCACTCCCAACCCTGCGTAGCCCGCAAATATTGCGCCACTAAACAGTGGCGTGCGCCGTGCCAACTGTATTCCGTCTCCGGCGGCTGTGTCTCTAGCCAGGCAATAAGGCCCGCTAGCGACGGTGGGGCCACCTTAGCCGGGGCCTCAGCCTTAGTCTCTTGCTTCCAGTCTGGATTAAACAACATTTTCATTCCCCGCTTGGTTTGATGTTAACCAATACATACTAACCGCTAGTACAGCCTGCCCCCGTGCAGTAACTACTCATACTTTTTCCGAGTTGGCGCGAAACGTCCCTCAATCTCGGCCCAGGTCGCTAGCACGGCCTCCCGAATACGCGCCTGCTCCGCTTTACGCTCTGAAACCGCCATTTTATCCAGCGCCTCTAGATACTTGCCAACATCCTCTTTCTTAAGAGAAAGAGTACTGAGGGCCTTGACTTCCTCCAGCCACTCTACCGAGGCCTCGTCGTTTTTTATGCCAAACCCAAATTGGAGATCGAACTCACACTCACGGAAAGGAAGACTTAACTTATTCTTCTTGCATTGAGCCCGAATACGCACCCCCGTCACCCGCTTAACCTTACCGACCTCAGCACTAAGACGCCCAAGGTGCGCTAGCCAAAGCGCATGTGTAGCGTAAAAATCTAAAGATTTAGCCCCGGCCCGCCGATATTTCTCCCCAAAAGCCACCCCAATATTCTCACGAACCTGAGAGATAATCAAAAAAGCCATATCGGAAGACTCAATCTCACGCACCAAAACTCGAAACAACTCCCCCACAACCTTATTCTTTTCACCACCAAAAGTTGGCGTTCCAGGTTTTCTATTCAACTCAGCCCGAGAAGATAAGGCATCAAGAGAATCAATAATATAGAGGCCAGGAACCTTGGCTTTCTTGCACTCGGCAATTCGAGCATTGAGGTCTTCAAATACGTCCTCAATCGTGTTCCATTGAGTATCTATCCCCTCAGGGCCGAAATCCACCTGTTTAACCGGCAACCCTAAGCCCTTGGCATAACTCTCGTCAAAGGCAGCCTCTGCCTCACGATAAAAAATCTTACCCTTAGGAAACACTACTGAAAAATTTGCACAAGCCTCAATTCCAAGTAAAGTTTTCCCGGAACTTTTATCGCCCACGATATTGGCGATGCGACCTAACGCCCATCCCCCACCTAGAACGCAATCGAGCAAGGTGCACCCAGTCGGGATACACCTCACCCCTGTTTTCGTCTCCGGAAAGTAGAGGCCCCCCGAAGCTGACGATCCCTTGGGGTCCGAGGTCTCCTTTAGCTTTACTCGCTGAACCATTATAAGGGTCTACCACCTTCATACTGCGCCATCTTATTCATGCTTATCCGGTTGAGACACACGGCCCTAGATATTATGGTCACGACTTGCCCTTCCATTCGTCGTCTTTTTCTAGGGTTTTTTTGAAGCCGACGTTGCCTTGCGCGTGGAAAATCACAACGCCCTCAGGCTTCATGAACCCTGGCGCGGCGCGCGAACCGCCGTCGCCAAGCAGCGCCAAACAAACATCAATCTCGACAGTGGAAAACTTGCCAGTATAGAGAACGGGAACTACATGGCAGCAGGCAGGGCGCACAGCGTCGTCGGACCATTTCGCCGCATTAAACAGGGAGAAGCGTTTCTCGCCCTTGGGGAGTCCGTAGCCGCGCTGGATGCCCGATCCCCACCATTCACCATAGTGGCGGCCCGGGCCAAGCGTGCGCAGTTCGTCGGCGTGCTGCTCAGCCCACGACGCAAAGCTAAAATTGTCCGCGCCGCCCTTGGCCCGCGTGGTAATCCATTGGCTTCGCGAGCCCGCCACCACGCCGCCGTCATCGCCAACATAAATCACGCCATTGGCCCCGTCGATCTTTTCGGTAACGATGATTTCGCGAGACAGGCGTGCTATCTTCGGAAACTCAACAAATTCAGGCATCAACATCTAGTAGCTCCTAGCATTTGTGTGTCGGAACTAGATAAGCATAATCTTATCAGCGTTCTCAAAAAGTCTTTTTAACTTCCCTAATATTGATAAAAGCGGACTTCTGGCTTGTGCCGAAAGTGGATTGTTCAACTCTGCTCGTACCAAGCGCATCGCTTCTGCGTAGGCCTCTCGTGCGCTTGGCACCCTTTCCATGGCCCTAGGAAGCCCGCCGGTTCGGTTTTAGCCGCTCCAAGCTACGGCGGGCGCTGGCCACCGTGGAATCTACCTCTGGAGCTTCCTCGCCATCATCCAGCAAAGCACGGCGGGCGGAACGCCGAGGAGCCGGATCAGGCTCAAAGGGCAGATCATCATCCTCCACCTCAGGTTCAGGAGCAGGCTTAGCCGCCGTGTGCTTAACCCCGGAACGGCGCGACGTGATCGGGTCGTCCTCTGGCTCAGGCTCCGGTGCAGTCCGACGGGAACGCGGCGGCGGGGACTCGTCAACTTCCTCAGCAGCTTCCTGGGTACGCCGGTCAACCCGCCCAAATAACGTCTTTCGGATATGGTCCTCATCGTAATAATTCAGAATGTCCGGCAGCGGATGAGCCTCGATGTAATCAAGCCAGCGCTTCTGGATCTTGGGGTCATCATGAAGCGGGCTGGGGTCGCGAGAAACTTCCACCGCCGTGTAGTCTGTCGTCAGGCCCTGGCCCTTCCGATTGAAGATGACATCGAAACCCTCATCCGGGTGATCAATCAGAATCGGGGCACGGGTCTTCTTGTCCACGGACCGCGCGTTGATCTCCTGAAACAGGCTCTTGAGAGGCATCGACCATGCTTGCGGTCCGGCCTTCTCATCATCGCGGTCGATCACGTAACACAGCGGGCGGAAAGACGCCGCCAATGCCTTGCGCTCATCGTCATCCGCCGTCTGATCCCGAGCCTCACAGGGTGGGCAAGGTTCGTCCTTCATCTTGGACAGACAGAGATAAGCCGCCTTGTCGGAACCTACGTTATAGTGAATGTAAGTACCGATATCCCAATTATCCCCCCACTTGTCGGTATCTGCCCAGGTCGCAGGCATGATTCTGACGGTGCACTCGCCCTCCTTGGACTTATACAGCTGGACATCGGGGCTGAGCCAGCTGTCGTACGCGCCGCCACCCTGCTTGGATTTACGAACAATGGTTTCGGCGGTGCGGTCTGACCCCCGATAGACGAACTTACTCATGATGATTACCTCCATTGATTTCCCTGAATACGGAACGCAGGTACTCCAGGCGTGTGCGAAAAAAAGCGAAACTAGCCGCGCGAGACATCGCGTAAGCTAGCAGAACCAAGCCAAATGCAATGAGTACATAATAGAACACTTCCATAGCCTATACATACTCCCGTGCACTAGCGTTGCTCACGTTGATCTCGGCGCATTTGAGCCGCAGCTAATCTGTTTTGTTCTGACACTTGAGCCAAGTAAGACTGACGGACCTGCCCGGAACCGCTCTCCATCGCCAAGTCACGACGCTCCCCTAAGCGTAAAGCTACTAGGTCCCGTAAAGCATGAGAACGCTGCTGAAAACTTTCCTTAAGCGCGGCCCAGCGGTCGGCCTCCAGCTTCGCGTCCAGCAGCTTCCTCGTAAGCGTTTGAATTTTGGGTAACCCGGTCAGCCGAGCCTGAATTGCGCTCTCGGTGAGCTTCTCCCCGGCTGCCGAGGCCGTTGCGCGTACGCCCTGATCTAATTCCGCTGTTAACTCCTCCAGAATCAGTTTAGTTTCGTCCCTTTGGGCTACCGCCAAGATGTAAGCCTCCGCCGCATGATGGTACGCCTCGGGCTGCTGCTGAAGACAGCTATCCAGGTCATTCCGATCAATACGTAGAAACTGGCGGCACTCGTCGTACTTCATTGACGGGGCGTCCCGTCAGCCTGGCGGGTAATTGCAACGTTCGCCCACATAGCATTAGAGCGATGCCCCCGTATTACGAACGTCTTATCGGGACCGTCGGGTAAGCAAAGATCAAGCACGTCACCGTAAACTTTAGCGGCAGCACGTACTTTCGACATAAGCTCAATCTGTTCATCAGTTGGCTTCAAGTACTCATAAGTCGTTACATGCATTTTTAACCTCCTGGTCATTGTAGCGTTGCCTTTCCGCAGGCGATAATCAACGGGGCCAACCCGTCGGAACTGTAGAAGGGCGTGGAGAAGGCGTCTAGAACCTCGATACCCCGACCGGCAGCCTGCTCGGTCTTGGCTCCCAAGGTCAATTTGATGAAATACGCCCGGACTACATGACGCACTGATTCTGGATTGATGTCATTCATCTTGCTCAGAACTTTCTGAAGTTCCCCCCAGCTAGCACCTTTAGCTAAAGCGCGAGCCAGGTTAATCGCCTCCTCGGAAGCCTCAGCCGAGCGCAGCAACTCGGCAGCGTCCTTATAGTCCTTAGCCCCGGCGCATACGCCCAGGTTAGATAAAGCCTGGCGCGGGGAGCCGTTAGCCTCGGCGGCACAAAGGTCGATAATCTTCCCGTCAAGCTTGAGCCCTTCCTCATTGGCGACCTTGAAGAGTAACTCCGCTAAATCATCAAAGCCGACCGGCTTCAATTCGTACTTGGAACAACGACTGCGAAGAGCCTCGGGTAGCTTAGCCAAGTCAGTCGTGCAAAACATCCAAAAACACCATGGCGGCGGCTCTTCCGTTATCTTTAATAAAGATTGAATTGCAGCCTTCGAAAGCGCCTGGCACTCATCAACGATAACCACCTTGGCTTTCCCCTCACCCAACGGCTTATACATAAGGGTCGAGGCAACGCTACGCATGTCATCGATGCCTGTGTTAGAGGCAGCATCGATCTCGATTAAATCAGTGGGCCAGCAACCCAGCATTTCAGCCGTTAAGCGGGCGATGGTCGTCTTGCCTGTGCCCGGAGGGCCTGCAAACAGGAACGTGTGGCTAGTGCGGTCCCCAATCACCTTAGCTAGCGAGCGTACGACCGAAGCCTGCCCGATAACCCCGGCAAAGCCTAGCGGGCGATATTTGGTAATTAAGTCGTCACTCATGCTTTTTCCAGCCAATTTCCCTGACACAGTTCCCTGCCGCCATCGTCAAATACAACATAAACATACCCGACATGCCGAAATTCACCTGCAGTACCCAAACGGCCAGTTCGGATCGATTTAACTCGATCCCCCTTCTTTATTTCAGCGACCTCACTGCTCTGTTGCTTTTTCATTCGTGACCTTGGGCAAAACGCCGCTTTTGACTTGCACTCATCTTAGCTTTCATGCCTATCCGGTTGACACCCACAGCATCAAGGAATAGATAAGATGTTGAACCCTCATATCGAAAACGGCCTCGTTCTTTTGAGAACAAGGTGGCCGCAAACGCATGCGGTGCCCGGGGAGCACGGCTATTTCTTGATCGTCGTTCCCGGCGTTATTCTGCCGCGCGGCTACCGAGAGACGATCTGCACTGTTCTTTTTGTCGCCCCGCCCGGATATCCCGCCGCTTGTCCCGATCATTTCTTTACGGATAACGTTAGCGTGAACTCAATCTTACGCTTTCTTACAGCGTCCCTTTTATGGTTTTGATAGGCGTTCCAAAGTTTATCACCCATGTTACGCAAACCACTTATCCGAAGAGAACTTTCCCGCCTTTGCCTCTTTCTCAGCTAGCTGCAACCAATCCGCCCCAATAGCCATCTCAACCGTTAGCGGGACGTTTATCCAATCATACGCTGGACGCAACATCTCCGTAATTACGTTCTCAGCCACGTAGTCCACCTTATCCTTAGGAACGCGCACATACGTAAGATCGTCATGAATGTTTATTTCCGGCTGTAGCAACGGATCACCAATCTCACTAAGCCTGGACATACTCGCTAAAATTAGTTCTGCCGCAGTCCCCTGTACTGCCGAATTCAGAATTTGATTAACACTCAACGGGCCTCGACGCCGCCGCCCGGTTAAGCAAGCTACAAACCCTTTCTCATTGTAGAACTCTATCTGGCGCTCCTGCCACTTCTTAACCCCGGAAAACTGCCTCCAAAATTCCCTGTAAAGCGGCTTGAATGTCTCAACAGGAATTTTTAAGAAGCCAGCCGCTGATTCCAGCTTAGCCCCAAAAAATAACGGAAAAGTAAACTGGTTTTTAACATCGTTCCTGAACTCCCCCATAACCCCCTTATCAGTTAAGAACTTCTTACCCCCCACCCGAGCTGGATAGGCATGAGCCAGGCGCTCGGCCCACTCCATGTGAACATCATAATTCTCCCAAAGCGCCTTACAAAAACGCGGGTCCTTTGTAAACATCGCAATCACTCTAGCTTCTATTTGGCCCAAATCAAAAGCAAGCATGACGCAACCCGGCGGGGCTATAAGTTGTTTCCGAACCTCCTTTGCTGCCGCTCCACGTTTCGGGAAATTTTGCAGATTAGGATCTGCGCATGACAATCTTCCAGTTTCCGCAAAAATGGTATTAAACTGCGCATGAATAAATCCATCTGGATAAACTAAAGACCCTTCAACCCTGGCCTCTAAAGGATCAACATACGTAGACTTTTGCTTATTGACCTTACGCAGCTTCACCAGAAGTTCCGCTAAGGGATGATCAATACTCGTTAAGACCGCTTCGTCAGCGGAATACTTCTGCTTCTTGGTGAACTTATCCACCACCAGGATTTCCGTGCGATGGAGGAAATCCTTTAGAATCTTGATAACGTCGGGGTTAGATAGCGGGTTAAACTGCCCGTTGGTCTTCTTCTGAAACTCCCTGACCACAGAGAGTAACGCTATCTCCTGCTCGGTTTCCTGTATCTGCGCGGCATACTTCTTCTGAAGACGCTTAACCTCTACCTGATCGACCGGAACGCCCTTTGCCTGGGTGAGCACACAAGTCGGAACCCGACGTAAACCCAGCTCATATGCTTCCTCCAAACCCTCTTGCTCAATTAAAGCTCGCTGCTTCTCATAGAGTAGAGCGGCGTAACGGGCGTCGGGGGCGTTATACTGTAGAACCGCCTCGATTGGCGTATTCTCCAGGTTTTTCCTGTCCACCCCTGCCAGGTTCTTGAGGTTGAAGCCGAAGTACTGCTGTACCAGGAATTCCAGGGACAGCGGACCTGGACGCTGCTTGCCACGGCGCTCATCTAGAATAACCGCCTGAACCGCCGTGTCACCCCATTGGCCTGCGCGGATCGTCTTGCGGCCACCAAAAAAGAAACCCGACCATTCGAGCTCGAAGCTCAGCATGTGGGCCACCTTGATGCCCTTGGCGTTCAGCAAGAATTGCTTCCACAGGTCGCCAACTAACGCACGGTCACCTTTCGACCACTCCGCCTCCGGGTGATCAAGCGCAAAAGCAAAAGCCCGGTCCCCAGTCCCAACAGCCGCAGAGAGAATCTTCGCTCCAGCGGCGTAAGGTCTAAGTCCGTTGGTTTCAAGATCTATTCCTATCACTGGTTGTTGAGCCGCCCACTCCAGGGCTTCCCGGACGTGCTTGACATCGTGGCTGGTAGTTTCTACGCCCAGCCTCACGTCAGCTGACGTGTGCACCACCGCCTCAGGCAGGCCCTCAATTTCCGCGAACGCCCGCTCAAGATCGAACCTGAACATGCGCTCCTCTTCCGAGGGCGAGCCACCCCGGCGCTGCTTCAGCAAATAGCCTGGGTGACACATCGGATAGTACCAGCAGACGTGGTTTCCGATCTTGACGGGCATCTTGCGGCCCCGCCAGATCATGACGCCGCTAAACTCACTGGCCCAATTAAGTACTATACCCCCAAAACCAAAGATGGCCTTGGGCCTGGTTTTTTCTACATCAGCCACCACGGATGGCTTACAACATTCCACCATAATTTGTTCAGGCGCGGCATGGTTAGGCACCCGCGACCGCACGACATTATTCCAGCGTAAACGATTTTTGAATTGATGGGGAATGTGCTTACGCAACAGTTCCCCGGCCTCACCCGTAAATTGTTCCTGAAGCTCCGTATCACTGCTTTCGGGAGATTCCCCCAAAATATAAATGAGAGGGTCTAAAGAGCCGGTAGCAGCGATCTTGCCGCCCTTAACCTTGTCCAGGGGACAGGCCCGGCACTCCAACCGGTGTAGCAACGCTAAGTCGTTAAGGCTGCGAACGTTCAGCGTTGGCTGGTTAGAGAGGAGGGACAAGAATTATAACCACGCAGGAAGTTTGATTGTTGTTGCCCTCATAACGGGCGTTTCCGGCGCAAGTTCGTCTTCAAGCTGCTCACGCAACCAAACGTTAGTGTGGGACGTTAAAGCCGCCACCATGGTTTCAAACTCGCGCTCTTTTCGTTCCAGGTTCTTGAGCACGGGTCCCTCCCGACGACTGATAACCAGCCAAACATCAACAGGCTTCGTCTGACCAAAACGCCAGCAACGTCGTGTGGCCTGAAATACCTGCTCAAAAGAGTCATTCAAACCGAGGAAGATCATGTTGGAACAATGCTGCCAATTCATACCAAATCCGGCGATTCTCGGCTTACTAACAAGCATAAGAGGCTTGCCCACACAGAAACCAAGCAACGCCTTGGTTTTAGCTGCTGTTGTGTCAGACCCGCGAACTTCTTCTGCATCGGGCAATAACCTGGTTACTGCATCTGCCTCCGCATTAAGCCCGCACCAAATTAACCACGGTTCATCCGGACGAGTTTGAACAATCTTTGCAGCGGATTCCGCACGATCAACAACTGAGGAGCGCCGCGCTGAAATTCGAGCCGAAAGCGTCGTCACAGGCTCCGCTAGCAACTTACCAGGCGGCAACTCTTCCTTTGAATCCACAAAAACTTGATGCTTCCTCAGCGCAGGCAAATCATAACCATCCTCCGCAAAACCAATATCCTTGGGATGGCGCACCACACAGGCCCAGGACGAAACCCAGTGCCAAAAATCATTTTGCGCATGACGCTTCAAACGCCAGCCATCACCACCGACGTTCTCCACCCGAATGCCGCCATCGTGCACAAAGTAAGTTGCCAGCATCTCCTTGTAGGAACATACCCCCAAAAACTCAGCATGATTTCCAATCTCCGTAAAATCATTGGGGGATGGAGTAGCCGAACAGCAAAGCCTGTAAGGCGTATGAGCAAAGTACTCCGTCAACTCAACCCGCGTCTTGGCGTCAGTGTGCTTAAGAATGCTGCTTTCATCTAACACGATACCCACGAAATCCTTTGGATCAAACTTATGCAACTGCTCATAATTGGAAACTGTAATTAACGCATCAGGATTAGTACGAGCCAAGCCCACATCGAGGATATTAAACTTCCTGGCCTCGGCAATCGTTTGCTCCGCGACAGCCAGTGGCGTCAAAATCAGAACTCTACCGCCAGTATGGTCACAAACTGCGTGTGCCCAAACCAGCTGCATCAAGGTTTTACCCAACCCCGTATTAGCCAGCAAAGCGGCACGACCGCGACGCAAACACAGGCGCGTCAATGCACGCTGAAATTCCTTCAAATCCTCATGCAAGACACCATCAACCTGAAAACCACCGGCTTTCAATGCGGTCTGTTTCTTTTGCAAAAACTGTCCGTACTCTTGCACCATCATGAGAGCAAAGTACCCCCGCGCCCGCTCTTACCCAAACTCCGCAGGTTCTTCACGGCCTGTTCAAAATAACTAGGTTTAAGCTCAACTCCCAACGCCTTACGCCCTAACTGCAAGGCAACATAGAGCTCCGAACCAATGCCTGCAAAAGGAGAAAATACGACATCATCAGGATTAGACCAAAGCTGCACACACCGCTTGATCGCCGTTAGCTGTAAAGGTGCAATATGACGCTCGTCTGCCAGATCACGCGCCTGGGTCTTGGACAACACATCGCCCATGGAAATATCCATCCAGACCGGCTCCGCGTACTTCTGCCAAATCTCAATGGATTGATGTGCTCCAGCACTTCGTGTGCTTCCGGCCACTCGATTTTTACCGCTAGCCGCCTTGAACTCCTCATCCGTCTTGTCATCACCGTGATACGTACCCAGTTCACCGGCAATCGGCTCGGGATTATCACCTGGACGCCTTACCGTAACCAGATGACCCACCCGCAGCATGTTCACCATGTAATCAGCAACGCCTTGCCTGGACATAGCCGAATCCTTGACAATTTGCTTATGCAACAAACCAAGAGCCTTGGTCCGCTGCATCGCCATCACAGGGTCTTTACGAATGCACACCTCGGAATGATAGATAAACCCCAACTCACAAAAATTACGAATAATCTCCCCGCGAAAATCACGCAAACCAATATAGCCATCATGCACTTTAGATGTGGGTAATTGCATGCAGTGTACAGTCACCAACCTGCCAGGCTTGGTTACTCTTTGCAATTCCTTAATCAGAAATCGAAAATGTTCCCAAAACGTTGCTGAGTTACGACAATTTGACATATCCCTGGGATCGTCCGAAAACGTGTAAAGGCTCTCAAACGGGGGCGAAAAAATCGTGTAATCAATAGAACTATCAGGAAGTTGCTCCGTTGTAGAAACACAATCTCCCTGAAACATGGTCCAATTAGTACCCTCTACCGCCTTAGCCTCATCCGAAACAGCCTTCAATCGTACCCGCGCAACCATTCTAAAATCCCCTATAACCCAGCAATCACATAGGTAAAGCCCGGCTCACCCAACAGCAGCATCGAATCATTCGTAACGGAGAACCCCTCCGCATAAGGCAACGCACGCTTCAATAGCTCGGCCTTGATACGCAATTTAGCCTCGGGGGGTTTACCCTCCAGCTTAAGCGTCTCATTAAGAGAGCCCATAGCATACTCCCCCGTGATCACCAGCGCGCCCTTTTCTACGCTCACCGAAATGTTAGGCTCCTCGCGCCCCGCCAGGATTTCAGCGCGACTTAATGCGGCGACGAGCCCTGCCGGTAACGGCTGAGGGTCGGTATGCTTGTCGGCCTGCCGCGCGATAATAGCTCCCATGTCGTCGGAGCCTGAAGTGTCCAGCAGGTTGGAGTAGAAGGTAATACCGGTGCCCTGGGCAATAATACAATCAGGCAGCACATAAAGGTCAATTCCCTGAGGAGACTGCAAAACAATCTGTGTGGCGAAATCCAATGGCAGAATAACCCGCTCAAAGGAAGTCGTGGCCACGTCAACCACCGCTTCCGCTATCGTGGCGGAATCCGTTGAATAGAGGTAAAGCTTGGACGCTTTTTTGTCGGGCTGGAGCGTGACCCCATGGTGCTCAACGCGAGTAGCCACCCTAGCCTTCACCATAAGAGTGCGCCTCAGTGCCTCAACAAAGTCTTCTCCCAGGGCGAGCGGCTTGCCCTTCGCAGGCTTCCCGGGAAAGCCCCAGATACGCCGATCGGCCTCTAGGGCAGCTAACTTGCTGTGAGACTTTCCAAGGGAAACCTGAAGTGCTGTGCCCTTTAACTCCAGCTTGGCTTCTTTAAGGGCGGTCGTCCCCAGGAGCTCCAGGAAAGGAATGCCCGGTACACCACAATTAAGCTCTGTTGGGTAGGCCAGTTCAATGCCGAACCCACCATCATAAGCGTAAATGCAATCCTCGGTGAACCAGACATGGGACAATTCCGCAATTTTGGCTCCAGCATTAAGTGCAGGCTTAACCCGGCTAAGAGCCGCTGAGAACTCATCAAGTTTGACTAACACCTTTAACCCCCCTGATCCGGCTCGGAAAGCCCATAACTCTGCTCGGCAACCGCTATACTGTTTCTTTTCTCGGTCGCCTCGGCTTCATCCAGCAACAGAAACAGGAACTCACGCGAACCACGAATATCCGAATGATCCTGCCACTGGCAGATACTCAACACATACCCGTGCTCGAGGTCGCTCAGTTGGTTAGCCTTGGCAAACGTCACAACCTCATGAGCCACCTGCTGCCGTGACAGATTATGTCGAATAGGCGAGGATTCTTCCATCTTGTTCAAGTAGTGCAGCGCCTTCTTGAGATCCTCGATGCCGTTCTTCTTGCGCCAACGGCAGACGTATTTGATGGTACTGCCCTCAAGATAACCAAGACCAAGAAAAAGCATTAAATCCCAAGGCTGATAATCACTCTGGTAATGGTTGCCACCAACCTGGTACGAGTTCGCTGGCCTCATTCGTTTAACCCCTCCTCGCTGGTTTCATGCTGTATTTTCAGTGAACGCTGCAATTGCCGCCTGGCAATCAGCCTCGTAATTGTCGTTCGATCCCGAATAAACAACTCGGAAAGCCGATCCAAAGTAAAACCGGCTTCCCACAGGCGCACACACTCGTCCCGCTCGGCAGGGGTCATATGTTTAGGTCGAACAGACTTTCGCTTAGTCACCACCCAAAATGTTCTCTGATCAGCATGATCATTTCGCGAGCAAGAATGTTGCTGTCAGTGTCCACACAAGCAGCTGGTACCTTCGCCAAACGCTTAAGCACCTTCCTGGCTTGCGCAGAATCAGGTACTGCGGCAAAAGCATCAGCACACAAACTCAGTAATTCTCGATCCGACATCATGACCAGCCTCTACTATCAGTAGAGACATACTACGCGGGGAAAGCCCTGGTGAGTGCGTGCTTGATGTCAATCAGCAAGGATACCATCTGGGACAGCATAAGATCGGATCGCACCTCAGGTGCAGCTTCAACTGCCTTTGCCTTGCGCCCTTTGGCAACCTTGACCTTGGGCTCGGTCTCACCCTTCGCCCCACGCTTGTCGGCGTGAATCAGGCGCATTTTCTCGGCCATCGCAGCCTTGCGCTCGGCACTCCATGGCACCCGCTTCTGCTTTTTCCCTTTGGTCGGGGGTGCCTTTTCGACCTCAATCGCATGAACTACACCATTGCCATTAGACAAAGCACGACTATGCCTGGGTTCAGCCTGAGGCACGACTTCATCGGCAATTTCAGGGAAAGCCTCTTCAATTCCAGTCGGAAGCGAAAACTCCTTGCTCTTCTCGATTGCTGTCAGGGCATTATTCACCCACCTTTGGGTAAAGTTTTCCAGCGTCGCCCAGTCATCGTCAGTTGCTGTGTTGGCCTTAAGAGCCAGACGCTTGGCAAACTCCTCGGGCGTTTCCTCGGCCTCGGGAGTGAGCCTGAGAAGTGACTGCAAATCTCCAACAACCGTTAACCGTTCCTCATGCATCGACATAGAGATAACCTCCAATTTTGAATTTTACGAAAGTCCCGGCCTGCTAACTAAAGTAGGCCCTCAATTGTTCCACTACATTTTCATCCTCGGGATCTTTTCCAATGAGGCGACAAAAAAATTCATTAGTACTTTCCCGAAGCCGCCGCCGATGTTTGGACTTGGTGTTTCGCTTGAACCCCGCTGCCTCGGTAGCGTCATTAGCAAGCATAAGAATAAGCTGCTTGAACTCTTCCGGGGCACTGCTTACCAGAGATAAAAAACTGGCGATTTCAGGAGTAGAACCACCAAGTTGTTCGATGTCCGCGCTGCCCTCACCGTCCTGAGCGGATAAATGGGAAACAGCCACTTCCTCCGTCGCCGTCCGCTTCGATGCCAATGTCGAAATGTAATTCAAGAAAGAAACCTGCACCAGTGACATGAAATGCCGTTTCTCGGTAACTGTTTCCGAGTACTTGGCCTTGCACTTGGCGTAGCACAAGTAGCCATCCTGAACCAGATCGTCAAACTCATACCAGCTGGCTACCCGCCAGTAATGCTTGCGCGCCGTGTTGAAGATGAAACCACGCATACCCGCATCCAGAAATGGATCAGCGTCCTGCATGTAAAGCCTCCCATGATTGAAAGAAGACTTTTAGCCTAGCCGCGTCGCTGGCCTTAGTAAAGAACTTTTTAGTTAAAGTACACTTAAAGCCAATTCCGTTATTTGCCCGGCACTTAGCGCCCCGGGGTCATCCGATCCAACGGGCATACTCAACCCCTGAACCCGCGCCGGGCGCAGCGCCTCTAAAAGTCTCAGCCGCTGAAACGCCGCGTCCTCATCAATTAACAGGTAAATACGCCCGAAACGGGCCGAGAGCTCCTGAATTTCCGCCAACTGCGATGGGTACACATTAAGCCCGAAAACACAGGTGGCGTAAACCCCTAACGCTGAACCGAACGCCGTCACCTTTAGCGCATCAAAGGGGCCTTCGACCAGAATCAAGGCACGGGGGGTCTCCGCCCTCCATAAAACGGGTAAGCCGAGCAGCGTTCCATTAGCCGGTACCTTGGCCACGGGACTACCACTCTCGGTATACATACGCAGCGTGCGGTATCTGGGCTGAATGTCGGAATTGATGGCCCGAGCCGTCCAGCTTAACAGCTCACCGTAACGGTCGTAAATCGGAATAATGATGCGACCAGCATAGAGGCCCCGAGTGGCATACTGAAGCTTGTAATTCTCGGCCAGCCACTTGATCTGGGCCTTTCGATACCCGCGCTCCTCCAGGTAGTCGAGAAAAGGACCTGAGAAAGGGGAACCGTTCAGGAGGGGCTTGAACTCACCGGGGAAGGCCAGGGGTGCGTTATTAAGTTCAGGGGTAGCCTGACCCATTAGGGCTCTTAAAACGTCCCTGGAGGCTTCTAAATCGGTTGTGGTAACAGCGGCGGCCTCCTTTAGGCCCGCTAACCGGCGGGCTTCCTCCTCGGAACAACCTAACAGCTGCCGAATAAGCCTGGTTGGGCTTTTACCCCGATGGGCCTGGTTTCTTAGACACCCCCAGCCCTTACCGTTAAGTAGAACGCCTAAATGCTCAGAGGGATCGTTATCCCCACAGAAAGGACAGCGAATTGAGATCGAATTCCTAGCAGTGTTAGGCCCCGCCGTGACATAATGTATACGGTTCTGGCTGAAAAACTGTTTCCAGTTAAGCGTCATCTTCAAGCGCCGCGTCGAGCATAACCTCCCAGGTTTCCAAATCAGAGTGCGAATTCATGAAACCACCGCCCATAATTGAGTCGGGGGCCTTAAGCATCTTTCCGGTTGGCTTCCGCATTGCTTCAATCGCAGCGCGGGCACAATCTTGCATCGCCTCAGCACGCCATTTCTTTGCAAGCGATCCACAACCCATTTCAATTGAGAATGATTCATGATCGTTGCCAACAATCTTATCAATTGCGGCGGCGACTCGTTCAATCATCTCGCTCATTATCAACCTCCCTTCAACAACCCGGGGTTCTTAAGCACCGCATTGAAGAAATCACGCCCCTCCTTGATGTACTCCAAAATCTTTGCATCGACAGTGTTCTGCATCATTATGTCAAAAATAAAAACCGGATGCTTCTGCCCATCCCGAACAAGTCGCCCCTCTGCCTGCTCACGATCTATCGCGCCCAGAGGCGATTCCGCAAAAAATAAATACGACGCCTTGTGCTGGAATCCGTCAATCGACATACTCCCAACTTTAGATTGCACAACCGCCACCGTACATTTCGGATCACTTGCAAAGCGCTTAAGCTCCGCTGTGGAGTTCTTCGTACCGGACCAAAGCCAGACAGGCTTCATATCTAATTCCTTTAATCGCTTTACGATTTCACGTCCTGTTCGGGTAAATTCATAAAAAATGACGGCGCCTCTACCCTCTGGCAAATCCTCAATCAATTCCATCAACCGATCCAGCTTCGGGTTCTCCAGCAATGCAATCTCAGCCCGCTCCCCGGTTTCATCATCCTTCAGACCAATGAAGCCCGAGGATATCTGGCGCATCCGCAAAAAGGCTCCCCTCATTTCTCGCATATTACCCTTGGCAGCAATAATTTCCTCAACCGATTTTTTATAATAGGCCCTGGCCTCTTCCGGGAAGGGTACAACTTCACGAATAGCGGTGACCTTTGGTAAATCAATACATTCATCCGCCGAATAAGTAATCGAGCAATTCTGGACCATCGCGGCTAATTGGGGCTTCATCGCCTGCTTGAAGATGTAGTCCTTGGCGAAACCCTTGGGGTCCCATGGGTTCAGCTGCTCATTAAAAAAGGCCGCTCGGAATAAACCCAGCGTCTCCCCCAGGGTCTTGCCGCCGTCGATCAGGAAACACTGCGCCCACAACATAGTCGGGTCGCGGCCAAAAGGACGGCCTGCCAGGGCGTAGCGAATACCGGCAGTTTTCTGAAGCTGAGCTACAAGTTGAAAACCAAGACTACGATAATTTCCAACCCGTGTACTTTCATCAAGTACAAAAGCGTCCGCCCATTCAGCTAACTTGACCGCCCGCTTTTTGTTGAGCTTCATCTTTCCCTTAAGCCGGTCACAAGTCATCGCTACCGCCCCAGGGTAAGCCACCAGCACCAGGCCCTCTTCAAAAGCCTCTAGCTGTTCCCACTTCTGCTTGGAGGAGCCAGCCAGGCTGATTAAAGGCAAATCAATGCCGAATTCAACCAACTGCTTTTCCCAGGTGTGAAACGCCTTGTCAGAAGTCACAAAAATAATAGCTCGTTTAATCCTTCCAACCTGAAACCAGTAGCGTAGCAGCTCCAAAGTTAAAAGTGTCTTGCCCACACCAAGATCAAGCCAATAGCAGAACTGTGGGTTAGCTATTCCCAGGAGAAAACACGCCTGCTGATGTAAGCGTAACTTGGGGTTTAGCTTAGGCACGGGATTGAGCGCCTGAGCCGACACCGCCAGGTCTTTCGCAGTAAGATGTTTGACCCAACGATGGGACTCAAGTGACCGCTTTAAATAAGCGTCAATTGCCGCCGTCGGTATCATCCTGAGATAGCAGCTCTAAGCAAGCGCACAATTTCGCGGTTTGTCTCACACGGTGGATCACAATCCGGATCAAGATACTGCCGTACTGTTTCTAATATCTTACGCAAAGCACAGATCTCATTCCACTGCTCCTGAAGATACTCAACAGCCTCCGCCTTGGTACCCTCCTCGGCAATCGCGTTAATGAACGCTGCCGGAACGTGGGGATAATCCGTCATGCCATAACCTCCCTGACTGTATCCGCCGTCAGCTTCCAGAAGCCACGCTGGCCACTTTCGACAAGACCCTTGATATTCTTCAGTCGATAAAGCTGTGCACTCACTGACGAATAGGCATACTCACGGCTTTTCGCAGTTGCCACGCTGGGCGATACCTTTTTCACTATTTCAGAGATGTGAACCCAGTTATTGAACTCAGCCAAAGCAGCAATAATACGCTCATCCCTCTCATTCCGCCTGACCGACAGCTTGCCATGTTCAGTTACGGGCTCTGCCAACCCTGTGTGAATAATAGCCATGGTTGATGTACCTTGCGGCACAGCCTCAACCCTTGAAGGCGTATCAAAGCTCAAGGTGACATTAGCCCTGACATTAGCCAAGCGTTCTTTCAAGGCTAACTGCTCGTGCTGAAGCTCCGCCAGCATATCAACTAACGTATCGATAGTTCGCTCCAGCGTTACTAGCCGGTCTGGACGTGGCGGTGGATTCCTGGGAGTGCTCAAGGCGTGATCAAAGCTAAGCACCTGCGGCGTTATACGGGTTGCGCCGTCTGCCTTTAACATACGTCTGAGCTCCCCCCTTTGATTTAATATCGCTCGGTAGTCCGAGGGGGTACGAGCACATATCAAGGTTCGGGCCTTTCCGTTATAAGTCCAGGCCACAGCTATATGTTTACCCCTGTTTTCGAGCCAACTACTGATGCCGTATTCCTTTAGTTCCGCCTGAACCATCTCTGTCGTTTCGTTCGCTATATCTGGTTTAGACATCATCATCCTCCGCTGCATTATCACCCATGATTGAAGCATCGTCCGTACCCCCTACCGCCTCTAGCCGATCCCAATACGCATTATTAAGTGGTACCGCATCAAGTACATACTGCCCAATCGAGTAAGCCTGGGAAAGTAACACCACAGACCCCGCCGACGCTCCCCGAGCGTGCTCAATGCTAAGCCGCCCTAATCCTAATCGTTCCTCGGCTTTCGTTCGGCTAAAAGTTGCGATTGTGTCCGCCGTGAACAGCTTTGAGACATCCTCCGCCACATGAGTAGAAGCAACATACTTCGCTCCGATAGACGCCCGTCCACCTTGCGTAGGCGTCACTAAAGCCAGGTTACGGTCCCCAGCGATGCCCCGTAGATCCACAAATACCCGACCTAAAGCCAAGCGGAAATCACGCGTCGGAATATTAAATAGGTCGGGGTAATCAACAATCAGTACATTAGGAACAAACTGATGGCTCATCTCCAGGTAGTCTAGATAACCTGTAAGCTGTTTTATGGTGAGCGTGCCGGAAGGAAACTCCTTGATGACCAGGCGATTAAACCGCGTACCCCAATGTGCCACCTTTTTCTTCAGTATTTTTCCAATTGCAGGATCAGTGAAGTCCAGCCTCGGTTTCGACTTCCTGACTTTGAAACCCGTCAGGCGGAAAAGTTCATCCAGCTCAAAATGAACCTTATTAAAGTGGCCGGGACGAGTAGCCAGACCAAAAAAGCTTTGGTAGTACCTATCAAGAACCTCAATCTCAGGCATCTCCAACGTGACGTGAAGCACCTTGGCTTTTTGAAGCAAGGCCTGACGACCCGCATGAACACAAAAAAAACTTTTGCCACTTCCTTTAGGTCCTATGTATAAAAATTGACGCTTAAGGTAGAGACCAATTCCTTGCTTATCCAATAAAGGAATTCCTAGTGAATAGAATTGCTCACCTTGAGGAGTAAAAGCCGAGGACTTATCTACCTCGGAAAGGAACGTACCTGCGTCCAGGGTGGTTTCACGGAACCTCAAGGCTGCCTGGAGTATATCCTCGGTTTCTCCTGTTGAAGCCTCGCCGCCCTGAACATAACGCTCATTCGCCGCCAGTAACGCCGCGCCCAGCTTCTGATGCCTGATAAAACCCTGGGTCTGACTGAGAACGTACTCGCCGTTGATGCCCTCCGCCTGCTGGGAGAGGGTCACGAGAATACGCCTTAGAGCGTGATTAGCCCGGTTGCTGGGATCTAGCTGGGCGGCTGAGAATATGTGTTCCAGGTGAGCGGTGCCGGGCGGCTTATTGTACCTCTGGCGGTAGTTGAGAACGGCAGTGGCCACGTCCCGATAAAGGCCCGAAAAATTCTCGGCCTGAACCTGCGCCGCAATGAGACCGCCGTGCTTGGTGTCGAACGCCAGGGCAGCGAGCACGGCCTCCTGTAAAGATTCGGTTAAGGATTCGTTAGCCACTAGAACACGCTTGCCAGGAATTCTGTAGCAGCCCGGACTAGAAACCATGAACGAGTTATGCCATCCTTTTTACAGAATACGTCAATCTGAGCAAGAACATTGTTCGGAATAGTTATATTACAACGAACACTCTTGCGGCGCTGGTCGGGGGAACGCTGCTCCTCTAAAGCCGCTAAAACTGAAATGGCAGCGGCTTTCCACAATACCCAGCCTCCCCTCGAATCATCCTCATTCATACGCTCTGCGCTGCATATAGCCCGCGCAACCACTTCAACCTTTTTAGCCGCAAACCTGGCCTTTGCCATACCATTTTCCCCTTTCTTCAAACCAGTTTCAAACATACGCCTAACGCCGAAGACTTACCGACCTCTAAGTATCCATTAACCACGCTCGTAAGCGTCAAGTAACGCTGGAGTTATATGGTGATAATATGTCATTGCCTCAGTCATACCATGCACCTTGCGCCCCCGCTGGGCCAATTCCAGCCGCTCAATGTAATAAGCAGCAGCCTTCAACGCCTCATATAACCGTTGAATTTGAATTTCTTGGGTGTTCATTTGTGACACACTCCCTGGAATCAAACCAGCTTCAAACATACGCCTAACGCTGCAGAACTCCAATAGCCCGGAAACGCTTCTTCCAAGGCAGGGCCTAACTGATTAAGCGAATTCAACACCGCCCTGGGCGAGGCCGGTACACCCACCCTGTTGAACCGCTCCACGATAGAGGACCCGGCCAAGGCCCCCAGAGCAATCTGCTCGTTATACCGCAGCTTGCGCCCCATCCCCTTTAAAAGATACTCGCGAGCTTTCTCAGCCTGGGCAGCGTAGCCGGGCGGTAACATATTCCGGGGAATTACCGCCGATCCAGTCCATAAGCCCCGGCGGTGTAACTCAATACTAATGCCGGATAACAGCCAATCACTCCCGGGGGCCTCAACAGGGTTTTTGTCGAGCAGGTCAAGCCGCAACCGTAACTGCTTGCGCTCCGCCCCGCTAAGTTCGGGCAAACGCCGTAATACGTCGGCGAAACTGCTCACTTACTTTTCCTGCCGACCCTGCAGGGGAGGGAGGGAGAGGGTGGCTCTGGCAATTTTCGCAATATGATAGAGGCTATTAATCGTACGGCTACCCTCCGCGATATCGGCGATTTGCTCTAGTGCCCTCCGCACAGCATCCGGCGATTGTGCAGGTGTAGTAAAACGAAGGGCGGCGCAGATGCGGTCCCAAGTCGGTTGATAATCCTTAATCAGTTCAGCCACCGCTCCAGGGGTCTGATTTTCCGGAGGAGAACAATCTTCTAGTATACACGCGATTTCGCCGGTCAGAATAACGGGCAGAACCCCGTCCTGTGATGGCTGTGCTGCAGTATCAACCCCGGCACTTTGGCTCATGGCCGCAGATGCTGGCGAGCGCGGGGTGGCATCTGATGACGCCCTAGCCGCTGCCGAGGCTGATTGGATTTCCTGCGCTTGTGGGGCAGAGAGGGCGACAGTAAGCTGCGGCCACATATACCGAACGTAAATGCCGATCGCCTCGGCTGAGTAGCGGTTATCTTCAACGGCCTCTCGTAATTTTAAGAAATCCTCTCGCACCCCTGCCTGTGCCCCTGTACGGTCGCGATTTCGCTGGCGGCCAGGGAGTGGCGGGTTCTTTTCCGCGCACTTGCCCATTCTGAAATGAACGCACCGTGGCTGTTGGTGTGGTGAGCATATGCACGTTCCCTCGGTCATGGCTAGTGCTGGGGGAAGAGCGCAAGCATCAAGGGCTTTGGCGAGATTGGCATCAACCTCGCAATTCAAATATTCAACCCAATATCCGCTCGCACTGTTTTTGTCGGGAAACATAACCGGCATCGCCCGCACCGTATCTGGCGCTTGCGCGGGGGCACGAGCAACTTCCGAAAACTGACCACAAACCCCAAGTACAGCGGAGCGGCGGAGCCGTTCAATTTCAGTTGCCGCCTCAAGCATGGTGATCAAGTTTTCATCCGTGTCGAGTTGAGGATTATCCATGAACGGATGGTTGCTGCGAACCCACATCGGATTGCGAAGGCGCTCAATCAACGTCATTGTCTGTGTGTTTGCGTTGGTCATGACTTCCTCACAATTATTAGGACTGTGGCAACGATGCTCGCGATAACCAGCACAACCAGGATTGCCGCCAGGATTACAGTACCGCGCGGTAGCAAGGTATTTCCAATCCATATCAGGTCAGTCATGTCTGGCTCTCCTTGCTGGCAGGTGGCGCAGGTGCAGCAGAGCGGGTGTT
>QGNH01000388.1_pt2 | contig 75059 bp, 126 predicted proteins | sample 1735481 | NCBI WGS metagenome assembly QGNH01 (sample SAMN09239004, study PRJNA386568) | Viral metagenome, whole genome shotgun sequencing project.
GCTATGCGGTATACTGAATGTAAACTTTCTAAATTTATTAATAATATAGCTTTTAGATTAATTGATTATGTTCCTTGGGGTGAGTCAGAGTTAGATGATGAACCAGAATATATTCCATCAATGTTTCCTTTGTGTCTTTTAGGAAAAGAATATACGGTTGGAATTGGATTTGGATATAAAACTTTAATTCCTTGTTATACTCCTGAAGATCTTAAAAGTAGATTGTTTTATTTATTAGGAAAAACAAAAGAAAAACCTATAATTAAACCAATCACAGATTGTAAGATTTTATCAACTGATAAGGATTTTGAAGAATTATTAACAACTGGAAAAGCTGTTATTTCATTTCAAGGAATTCATAAAATTGATAATGTTAAAAGTAAAGCTGTAATAAAAAATTGGCCACCTGGAAAACGATTTGAATCTATTTTATCAAAGTTTGATAAAGAATTAACAAATCAAGATATTGGATTTATTGATGAATCATCAAAAGACAATGGTGGAACTCATATAGTTTTTGAAGTTTTAAAATCTAGAAATAAGAATGATATTTTTAGAACATTTTCTAAAAAGTTAGGGGATGTTTTAAAAGGTTCTATTTCTTTTGAAATGATTGTAGTTGATTCTGAATCAAGAACTCCAAAATTGATGTCCGTTGATGAGATGTTGCTTAAAACTTATAATATGTATAAAGCAACAAATGAGATAATGTTAAAGTCTGAAGAAAAAAGATTTAAAGATTTAATAAATGAAAATAAATTGATTCAAAAGATAAAACCATCTTTGTCTAAACAATTACAATCAAAAGAAACTGATGTTGATAAAATAATTGATGCAATAAGTGCAGATACATTTATTGATAGAAATGTGGTTAAAGATATTATTCAAAAACATAGAATTTCTAAGTTGTTATCTGTTAAAAATGATTTGAAAGAACTAGAAATAAGAATAGTAGATATAGTTGATTGTATAAAGAATATAGATAAGTTTGTTTTGAAACAATATACTTAAAAGGATTATGTTATGGAAAAGATGAAATTTTACGAATATGAGTGCAAGGATTGTAAAAATGGAAGTTTATTTGTAAACATTCTTTTAAACTATCCTTGTCCTAATTGTTTTGATGGAAAAAGAACATGGTTAGATGATATAATTCCTCCATCAAAAAAGAAATATGAGTCATTAAAAAAACATTCTATAAATAAAAACATACAGGAGTTAGAGTCACGATTAAAACTAGAATGTTCAAAAATTGGAATAGAAACTACATTTGAAGCAATATTTACAAAAGATAATCATAAAACTGTATGTATAAAAGAAATTTACCCAGATATTGAGGACTTGGATTAAATTATGAATGAAGAATTTGATGAATGTAATCAATGTAAAAATGGAGTTATATATAATAATATAAAATTGTCATATCCTTGTCATAATTGTTTTGATGGAAAAAAATCTTGGTTGGATAGTATAATTAAACCACCAAGAGAAAAATATCACCGGTTATATCTTAAATATTTCTGGGATAATTTTTATATTTTAAGAAGTGCTATATATAGTGAATGTTCTAAAGTTGGATGTTTTGCAAAAGTTGAAATTGAACCTAGCAGATATGATAGAGATTTGAAATTTGTAGTTGATAAATCTGTTGCTATAGAATCTGCTACAAATTATATACTAAATAAGGATAAGGTGAGATTTTGAAATGCCATATATAAAACCAGAACTAAGAAGAAAGTTTGATACATGTTTAACTGAACTTCAATCTAAGATTCTTGAAAAAGGTGAATTAACATATTGTTTATATAAATTATGTTCATTAGTTTTAAAAACTAAACAATATAATTATGAAAGTTTATCGTCTATTATGTCTTGTTTAGAGGACTCAAAATTAGAGTGGTATAGGAAAAAAATGGCACCATATGAAAATATGAAGATTGATGAAAATGGAGATATATATTAATGAATAAAAAATTTACTGGAATTGGAGTAGATGCTGGAATGATTATGATTTGTGATGAATCATATTATGAGCAATATAATTATACAAAAGATCCTTTATTAAGTCAAAAGTTTAAACTTAAAAATGGTAATTATAATTGTGATTGGAAGATACCAAAGTCTTGGAATGGAAAAGTTGAAGGAAGAGGAATTTTAACTGTAAATTCAGAAAAAGTAATTATTTCTGACCCATGTTATTGTATTGGTGGAAAAAGTGATGGGTTTCAAACTGATGGTTGGGATAGATGGTTATCTGATACAGATTACGGAAATAATATTCCAATGGGTTGTTTAATTCTTGATAAGATGGGTGGAGATGGTTGTTATACTGTTCATTTAAAGTTAAAGGAGATATAATGTCTTTAAAAATATCAAAAGGAAATATGTATCCTTGGGTTACACACATGCATGCTCATCTGGGTGGAGAATGTAGTCATAAATGTTCTTATTGTTATGTTGATAATCCGATTGGTGGAAGATTGGGTAAATTTCAAGGACCAATAAGATTATTAAAACCAGAATTTGATGTAAAATATGGGTCAGAAAAAGCAATTTTTATTGAGCATTGTAATGATCTTTTTGCATCAGATATTCCTGATAATTTCATTGATAAAATAATAAAACATACAACACATTATCCAAAAAACTTTTATGTTTTTCAAACAAAAAACCCTATAAGATACAAAGATTTTTTGGATAAATTTCCGCCGAAGTGTATAGTTGGCTGCACAATTGAAACAAATAGAGATATGAATAAAATATCTAAAGCTCCGAATCCATTTAATAGATATTTGGAAATGAAAGAATTAAGTGGAAAAATTCAAACATTTATAACTTGTGAACCAATTTTAGATTTTGATATAGAAGTTTTAGCAAACTGGATTGTAAATATTAAACCAGTTTTTGTAAATATTGGCGCCGATTCAAAAAATCATAATCTTGAAGAACCATCAATTGAAAAGGTTATGGAATTAGGAAAAATGATTTCAGATGCTGGAATTGAAGTAAAGGAAAAAAGAAATCTCGATAGATTGAGAGGTAAATAATGTTTACGGTAACTAAAAGCTTTAAAATTCCTATTGGACATCGTCTTAGTTTGCATAAAGGACTTTGCAATTCAATTCATGGGCATAATTTAAAAATTGATATTGAAATTGTAAGACAAGAATTAAATGAAAATTTTATGGTTATAGATTTTTATGATCTTAAGAAAATATCTAATGAAATTATAGATAAATGGGATCATGCTTTATTATTAAATGATACAGATAGGCGTTTTATTGATAATTCAAAGAAGTTAATTAATCCTGAAAAAGTTTTCTGTCTTTATTTGGGAGATCCAACTTCTGAGAATATGTGTTTTGTATTATATAATTTATTATTTCAAAAATTTAAAGAATTTGATCCTTGGTTGAGATTAAAATCAGTAACTATATGGGAATCAGATGAATCAAAAGCAAAGTATGAAGGATAAAAAAAGGATAAATAATGTCTCAAGATAAAATAATAAGAAACTCAGGAATTGTTATACCAAAATCAGTTGTTGGTGCAGATCAGATAACTTACATAAAAGATTTTCTGACTAGAATAGTTCCTTCATATCAAAACTCTCCACCAGTAAGATTGAAATTTTATTTGGAAAACGATGAAGCTATTAAAGTTCCTAGATATTTTCCAATACAACATTTTACAGATTCAGAAGTTATTGATATTAGAAAAGAAGGACAGGATATAGATATAAAACATAATATTGTATTAAGAGATGATTTACAGAAAAATGTTGTAAACTATATGTTAAATAATACTAATGGAATTGTTCGTGCTGCACCGGGTTCTGGGAAGACGATTATTGGGGTTTTTGTTGTTTCTGAGTTACGAAAAAAAACAATAATATTAACTCACCGTGATAATTTAGTGAATCAATGGATTGGACCAGGAACTAAAGAAAAAACTCAAGGATTTCTTGGATTTACAAATATTTCTTCTGATGAAATAGTTAGATTAACTTCATCTAACTTTAATGAATGTTTGAAAAAATCAATTATAGTATCTACAACACAAACTATTTTATCTTTACTAAAGAGAAATAGAGATGAATTTCTTTACGAATTAGCAAATAGTGGTATTGGAATATTAATTTCGGATGAAGCGCATGTTGTAACAGGAGCTCCAACATTTTCTGAATGTTCGTTACATATCCCTGCATATAGAACTTATGGACTCAGTGCAACGCCATCACGACATGATGGAACGGAAGATGTAATGGAATATCATCTTGGTCCAATTTATTCACCAGAGGGTGCTGCATCGGTTATGAATGGTCGTGTTGTAGTTGTTCTATTTGATTCTGGTCTTCTTCCAAAAAGCACAGCGTATATTTATTGGGGTGGAATGTTTCAGAGATCAAGGTATTTATCTATTCTTAAAAAATCAAAAATATTTATGAACATTTGTGAAACACTACTAAATAAATTTTATAAAGAAGGTCGAGATATTTTATTTGTTGGGGAAAGAATAAAATTATTAGAAGAACTTTTTAAAAGAATTAAATCTAATGATAAAGGATTATTTATTGGAAGTGCTAAATTAGATATGATTGAAAATAAAGTTACTTTTTCAACTCCTAATAAATGTCGAGATGGTATCGACCTCGTGAGTAAGAATTTAGTTATAATGTCAAGTCCTATAGGTAATGTTGAACAAATGACAGGTAGAGTTTTAAGAATACAAGAAGGAAAACTTGAACCTATAATAATTGATATGGTTGATATAAATATTCATGAAATCAGTGGAACTTTAAATAAAAGATTGGATTTTTATAAAACAAAAAACTGGGATATTAAATATATCTTAGTATCAAGTGATGGAAACAAGAGAGAAATATCTAGTGACGAACTAGAAACAATTTTAAAATAATCTAGAACAAACAAATATATACATATATTTAAATAAATATATTTAGGAGGACTAGATTATGCAGATTTTTACGAATAATATTGATGCGGATGTTTATGACCAGATTAAAATTTTAGCAATCAAAAGAAAGAAGAAAATATCTGAAATTATATCAGAAGCGCTTGTTGATATTTTGAGGAAATACGAAAATGAGTGAATATAATCTTTGTAGTTATGGTTGTGGAAACATAGCAACATTTCAATTTAAAAATGGTAAATGGTGCTGTTGTAAAAATTTTAATTCTTGTCCTAATCAAATTATAAAAACTAAAGAAAAAACATACGAGAAAATATATGGTATTGAAAAAGCTGCTGAATTAATAAACTTAAGACGAAAAGCATTTGAAGGGGATAAAAATCCATCTAAAAAACTAGAAGCAAGAATAAAAATGTCAAAAAAATTAAAAGGAAAAAAATGTTGGTGTAAGGGACTAACAAAAGAAACTAATTTATCTTTAAAAGCATCTAGCGAAAAAATGAAAAAAACTCCAAAAACAAAAGAACATAATCAAAAAAATTCAATTTCTCATAAAGGAAAAACTCCTTGGAATAAAGGGTTAACAAAAGAAACAAATTTATCTTTAAAATTAATGAGTGAAAAATTGAAAGGAAGGAAAAGACCAGATGCATCATTGTATATGATAAATGGCGGATCTTGTCATGCATCATCTTTTATTAAAAACCCATCCAAACCTCAAGTTTCTTTATATAATTTAACTAAAGAGATTTTTCCTGAAGCTATTTTGAATTATCCTGTTGAAGAAGTAAATAAAAATTTAGATATAGCAATTCCTTCTTTAATGATTGCAATTGAATATGATGGGTCATATTGGCACAAAAATAAAGAGGATGATGATAAAAGACAAAAACTTCTAGAAAGTTTTGGTTGGAAATTTATAAGATATAGAGATCGTATCCCATCGTCAGATGGTTTATTAAAGGATATTCAAATAATAAGAGGTGAATAATGAAATTTAAGAGAGATTTTATAACAAATAGTTCATCAACTTCTTTTGTATTAGCAGGATTTAATATTTCAGAAGAAGGTCATAGTTATGAAGAAGTAGAACGAAAAATACATGAGTTTGAAAAACATAGAGAAAAATCATATTATTATGGATTTGGACTTGAAGGTGGTGCTGATACCAATGATAATCTAATTATAGGTAGAATTCTTATTGATATTGATACTTATCAAGAATATGAAGAAATAGATTTTAATACTGATATTAGTGATGTTATTGAACTTGCGAAAGAGTTTGGAGTCAATAAAAAAGATATTAAGTTTATTGTTTCTACTAGACAATCGTAATTAAAGGAATGAAAAATGAAATTTTTATTTTCAGCTGACTTACATTTATCAGGTTATCTTCAAGATAAAGTCGTCAAAGAGTCTAATCTTCCTGAGAGATTAGACTCAATTAAAAATATAATGTATCAGATGTCCGACTATTGTAGGACTAATGATATAGATAAAATAATTTTAGGTGGAGATTTATTACATAACAAGTCAGTAATTTATACTGATGCTCAAAGTGTATTACTTAATTATTTTCGTAATAATAAAGATTTATATTTTTATGTAATAGATGGTAATCATGATTTGGGAAGTCGTGGTGAAAATCCAAATTCTGCTCTTGAATCTTTAGATTCTGAATCAAATGTTTATAGATTTAAACAATCTGGGTATCTTGAGAATAATAAAGAAATCTTTATTGTTCCTTATAGCACTAAAATGACTACAGAAATTAAAGAGAATAGTTGTAAATATTTAATATCTCATTTCGGATTAAATGAAGCGTTTCTAAATTCTGGAATAAGTCTTGTGTCTGATTTAGGAATAAAAGATTTAAAAAATAAATATAAATTTGTGTTACTTGGACACTATCATTCTCCGCAAGAAGTTCCATCAGAAGAAATTGATATTTATTATGTGGGTTCTCCGATCCAGCGAGATTGGGGAGAAAAGAATGAAATCAAGAGGTTCCTGGTAGTTAATACAGAAAAAGATCAAATCGTAAGTATTCCTACAACTGGATATAAGAAGTATATAGAATTACAATTAACTAAGGAAAATAAAGATGAAATTGTAAATCAAGCAAATGAATATAAAGCAAATGGGCATGATGTTAAACTTATCAAAAAAGAAATATTTGATACAGATGATATTTCACAAGATTTAAGGATTGTTGAAAAAATTGAAAAAGATATTACAAATCGTGGAATTGATTCATCTATGTCTATGGAAGAAAAGATCTTAAAATATCTTGAGATTAAAAATATTCCTAAAGATAAAATTGATAGATATAAAAAAATTGGAATTGAAATAGTATCATCTATTTCAGGAGGATAAAATGGACGAGAATGAAAGAAATCCTATTAATGTAAATGTTCTTTTTACTGATATACTTACTCTCTTATTAAATTTAGATAATGGTGTAAATTTATCAATTTGTAAAAATATAGTTTCATGTGTTATGCATAATTTAACACCAGAAGATTTCAGTGAAGAAGTAAAATTACATTTTTATGGAACTGCATATGGGGGTGATCTTAAAGTAGATTATCCAAAAGAATATGATAAATTATGTAAATTATTTGGGTGTCTTGCACTATGAGAACTGTAAACTTCAGAAAAGTAGTGATGGAAAATTTCTGTTGCTATAAGAATAGATTAGAATATGAGTTTAAGAATGATACAATAGTTTTAGTAACAGGTCCTAATGGTGTTGGAAAATCTACAATCTTTTCTGCTGTTCCTTATACTTTATATGGCGTTAGTCCTACAGGACTCAAGGGTGAAGATGTCGTAAATAATGAAGTAGGAAAAAATTGTTATACAGCATTAGAGTTTGATATTGATGAAGATAAATATCTTTGCGAAAGATATGTTAAAAACTCTAAATTAGGAAATACAGCAACTTTAAAAAAGAATACTGTTTTAATTAAAAAAGGTCATACAGAAGTTATTGCAGAAATTGAAAGAATTTTAATCCCCCAGAAACTATTCTTAAATACTCTTCTATTTGGTCAGAAAGTTAAAACATTCTTTACAGATCTTAATGACACAGATCAAAAAGATATTTTTAGAAAAGTTCTCCAACTTGATGATTATATTCTTTATTATGATGAATCTTCTGATAAATTGAAATCATTCAAAAAAGAATTAGATAAAACTAAAGCTGAGATTAATTTAACAGTTGGTTTAATTGAAGGAGTCAAAAATCAAATATCTCAACTAAAAGAATCTCAAACTAGATTTAAAGTATCTAAAAATACTGAAATAAAAAAATTAAAAGATGAAAAATTAGAAATAGAATCTCAAATAGATGAAAACAATAAAATTCTGCTAGAGTTTGGAGATGAAGATTTAAACTCTAAATCTAAAGAGTTAAATGAAAACTATTTTCTATTAAAAAATTCAATTGATATTATAAATAATGATCTTAAAAATTCTTTAAGTCAAGCATTATCTAAAAAAAATGAAAAAGAAAATGAAATCAAAAATGAATATTCTTTAAGAAATTCTGAATTAACTTCAATAAAAGATTCTAATATTCACAAAGAATTTTCTGATTGTCAAGAAAAATTAAAAGATATAAAAATAGAGTTATCAAAAATAGAAACTAGTCTTGATAATGTAAGAGAAGATCATAGATTAAAAACAATAGATTATGGGATGACTCTTGAAAAAATAAAAAAACTTCAAGATAATTTAAATTCTGACTTAGTAATATGTCCATTATGTAAACAAGAAATAGGAAAAGAAAATATTTCTCATTTACAAAAAGAATTAGAAGCAACCGAGCAATCTGCAACTTTTGTAAAAAATGCAATTGATAAATTGAAAGAAAAAGGTATTGAGTTAAGAGATAAAATAACTATAATGAAGGAAGAAGTAAACGAGATTTCAAATACAAGTTCTTCAAAAACTAAAGAAATAGAAAAAGAATTCACAATCAATAGTAAAGAGAATAAAGATAAATATCTAGCAGTATTATCTAAAATAGATACAATATATAAAAATATGGTTTCTTCTATTGATGAAGAAGCAAAAAATAAATCAAAAGAAGTTAAAGATAAAATATCTAAAGTCGAATCTGAAAGAGATAATATTTTAAAAAAGATAACCGAAAAACAATTTTTTATAGAAGTTATCATATCCTTAAAGAACCAAGTTATTTATACAGAAAATTTGATAAAAAGTAAATCATCTGAAAAATTTGATGATTCTGTTTTGAAGAAATCAGAAGAAAAGTATATTGAGTTACAAGATAATTTATTTGATTTAGAAGGAGATGAAAGTGATCAAGAAGATCTAATTGAAATATATGATTTTTGGAAAACTGGATATTCAATGTCTGGTATTCCTTCAATGCTTATAGATGAAGCAATTCCATTTATGAACGAAAAAATTGGATTTTATTTAGATCAAATTGGTGGAAGATATATTGTCTCATTTGATACTCTAAATCAAAATAAAAGTGGAGATTTTAAAGATAAAATTTCTGTAAATGTTTATGATACAGTTACAAAAGCAAATACAAGAAAACAGTTCTCGGGTGGTCAAACCAGAATTGTTGATATCGCAACCATTTTAACTTTAAGAGATTTACAAAGTAATATTCAAGATATGAGAACTAATATTATTATTCTTGATGAAATATTTGACTCTTTAGATTCAAAAAATATTGAATATGTATCAACTGTTTTAAGAAAAATGACGAAAGGAAATTCAATAAATATCATTAGTCATACTCAAATTGATCAATTAGATGTTGATGATACATTGAGATTTCTATAGGTGACATAATAAAAACTAAAAGCGATTTTATAACCAATAGTAGTTCTACAAGTTTTATCCTTTCAAAAAGCAAAGATAAAGAAGTTGGAACTATTAAAATTAATTTTGAGGTAGATTTTAGAGACTTTAGATCTAAAATTTTTAAAACTGAAGAAGAAATAATAGAATATTTTGGGAATGATCATCCTGAAATAAATGAAATGTTAGAAGAAATTAAATATGGAAGAGAAATTGTAGTAATGAATTGTTATTCAGATAGTGATAATCCAATAGAGGTTGCTCTTTGTTTTGATGGAATAGATAATTTTAATTTTGAAGGTGATGATATAAAAGTAATTTGTGGCGAAGGTGGATATTAATGAAAATTAAACAAGATTTTATAACTAATAGCAGTTCAACAAGCTTTACTTTAAGAGTATCTATAACATCTGAAATAGAATTATTAGATAAATTTGAAAAATTTGATGTGAAAAAATTAAAATTAAAAAACTTTAAATTTGAAAATTTAAAAGAATATAGTAATTCTGTATTTTTTGATCTAGCACTTAAAGAAAAAGAATATGATGATGAAGATGAAGTAGGAATGTTAAAATATATATCAGGTTGTCTTGAAGTAGGTAATACCTGTCACCCAGATACTGATGAATTAATTGAATTAATATATGTAAATATACTTTTAAGATATTTTTGCTGTTGTTATAGTCCAAATACAGAAGAGGATTTAATTACCATTTTTAAAAAAATAATCAAATCAATTGGTGGGAAAGTTAGATATCCATTTGGAATATTATTTACTCAAACACCAGATGCTGAGGGTGATGGGTATGGTGGAGATCCTCAAGGGTTATATACTAGTTATAAAGAACTATTTTTAGGAGAAGCTAAAGTAGGAAGAATTATTTTTATAAACGAAAGAGAAAGTCCAATAATAGAAACATCTAAAATAGGTGGGTAAATAAATGGGATATGTAAGAAGATCAGAAAGAATTAAACATTTGAAACAGTATAAAGATATTAGATTAATTTTTAAGAATTTATTTGATACTCCAAATTTTACAGATAATATTGTATATGGCGCAAGCTTTAAATGGTATTTTAATTCATTTTTAAGAAACAAATGGGGAAATGAAAAAAAAATAAAAGATAATGTTAAAAATTTTCTAGAAAATAATTTGCGAGGTATAGGGTTTATTTTTGAAGTTAAATTATTACCTCATCCTTGGGCATCAAGATCAGGAATGTCTCCTAGTTTTAGAATTTTGACGAGGTTATATAATGGACCAAATTCAAATAGTTAGTTGGCTTCTTACACGAAGATGTAATCTTAGATGTTCATATTGTAGAATATCTAGAGATTATAAAGCACCTCCAGAATATAATTCAATGAAATATTTTCATCAATTAGAAATGAAAACGGAAGATATTTTAGAAACATTAAGAAGATTAAAGCTTCATAATCCTAATGTTTTCCATATCTTTTACGGAGGAGAACCAACCCTTAGAACAGACTTATCAGAAATAATAGGATATTGTCATAAGGAATATATTAATTATACCATCATTTCAAATATGACTGATAGACCCAAAGAAGTAATTGATAACTTAATTAAAGAACACGGATTCCTTCAAGGATTAACAGCGAGTATAGACCCTATTATCATGGAAGAATATTCAAATGAGGATAGATGGAGAAAAACTTGGGGAGGATATAGCTTAAGAAAATATAGAGGAAAAGTAAAGGATTTAGTTGCTGAGATAACTGTAAGTAATGATAATCTAAAGAATTTATATTCATTAGTTAGAAAATTAACAGATGATGGAATAAATTCTGATATTACTTTTGTTGATATAGCTAAATCTCCATATTATGATTTCTCTAATGTTACAGATGATGATTTATTAGTTTATAAATCAGCCGAATTAAGAGATATTATAAATAGAATAATTGGTGAAAAATTAGATGTTCATATGAGAGATATTCTTTTACCTGCTATTTATGATATTCTTCCTTCTGAATTAGATTGTAAGATTGAAGATGATGTTCATAATATAACAATTGATGCAGATGGAAGTATTCGATTATGTTTAAGAATTTGCGGAATTATAACTCCTGGATCTTTTAGGACTTCAAACTTTTTAGATGAAAATGGAAAAATTCATGAAAGTTTAAAAGATGTATTAGGTCAAGATAAAAAAAGACTATGTCAAAAATGTAATTGGACCTGCCAGATTATGAGTTCTTTATTATCAAAAAATGATGGAAATATTGAAAGTCTTCTTCATTCTGAAAGGAGATTATAAATGAGTAATCCTGCTACAAGTTCAACATTATTAGAGAAGTTACTTGGAATAGACAAAGATAGAAAAAATAAATATCTTTTAAAAGAAATTAATAAACTATTAAATGAAAATAAAAATATGAAAATAGCAATAACTATGTTATTGAATGATCTTCCATCAAATAAAGATTGGTTAGATCCTGTTTTAGAAAAGCAACTAAAAGAATATAGACTGGGGAAATAATAAATGGAAGAAAAGAAAAATCTAGATGAAATATCTTCTGCTATAGACTTTTTACAAAAAATAATTTTGGAGGATGTCATTTTTATAAAATTTAAGAAAAAAGATGGAAATGATAGAATTATGAAATGCACCTTAAATTTTTCTAGAATTCCAGAAGAATTGAGACCAAAAGGTGTTAATTTAAAAAATATTTTAAAGCAAATAAAGGAACATAAAATTCTTAAAGTTTTTGATCTTGAAAGTATGGGGTGGAGAAGCGCTCCATTTGATAGAACAGAATGGCTACAAACAATTGATAAAATCTATTCTATAAAGAAAGTTGAGGAGCTCTTTGAAAAGTGACAATTATAAAATATTTTACTTCAGCAGAATTAATAGTAGATCCAGCACAAGGAAAAATCTGGGTAAATGCACCTAATTGTATTTTAAGAATTCAAGGACTAAAATTTAATAATGAAATAGAAAAGTTTTCAATGATTGACATAAATGGAAGTGATTCTTTTATGATGGAAGGAGAGATATAAAATGACAATGTTAGAAGAAATTCTAGAAAAAACAAAAACTTTACCCACTGATGATCAATTAAAACAAATTTGTGATCAAATACAAAAAGAAGAAGAAGAAAAATTTAGAGATTATTTAGGAGAGATGCCAAAAGGACCCAATATGTTTCTAGCAATTTGGGTTCCTGGAATTACAGGAAAAGAATTATGTTATGTATGTTTAGAAAGAGAATTTCCTGGTAAATATTTAGTAACTCTTTGGTCTAAATTATCCGAAAAAAGTATAATAAAAAAGAAATCATTAATAAGAACAAAAGTTTGGGAAGTTAAAGAAAGCGCTCCAAAAAAGATTTTAGAAGAATATGCTAAAATACTTAAGTTCATGAGAGGAAAATAATGGCCGAGCAAATATCACCTATATTTATTGATGAAAATACAATTAAAGAAATATTTATAAATAGAGATTATACAAGACTCATAAGATCTTCTTATGATTCTAAAGCTAGAGATGTAAAATTGGATGAAACTAAACCAAAACTTGTAACATCTAAGATGAGAACAATAGATTTTTTTAATAAATTAAATAGTACAGATAGTAAACTAACAATTCTTCCTAGAAATTGTAGATTTACTAATAAAATAACTGATAGAACAATATACGTAATTGAAGATCCTCCTATGTTAAGAACAGTTAAATTTAATATAGGATTAGAATCTGAAATTGAAAATTTAAGGAATAATGGTTTACTTACAAAGTTTGGATATGAAAATTTTCTAAATGATAATCCAAGTCCACCTTATAAAATACAACTTTCATTCCCGTATGTTATTTATATTATAACTTTTGGGCAACATAATGAATTTTCAAATATGAAGTTATTTTATAGATTGCATCCTTTAACTGGAATAAAAGATTATTTACTCACAAGTAATTTATTGAATGTAGATTCTAACGGTTCTGTATGTTTAGGTCCACAAAATTCAAAAGATGTTACAGAAGTAAGTGATAAAGTAGATAATATTATAAATTCTTTTTGGGGAAATGAGTTTAATAATGATATTACACATTCATATTTATCATATTCTAATCAAAGAGAAATTTCTACAATTCTAGCGTGGAAATATTATTCGAAAGTTGATCCAATGTTTATATTTGATGTGGAGTGGATAAAAAATACATATAATTTAGACTCATTTTTAAATTTTAAAAATTCTGGTGATGATATAAGAAGTTGTGAAAATATAATGTATAAACTTGAAGAGTATATTTTATATGATAAAGAAGATGAAGGACAAAAAGTTGTTGATAGAAGATATACTTATACCAGTCTTCCATTATTTGAAGATGAACAAAAGGGTTCTGACTATCTTGTAATTGGAGATGAAATTATATTTGAAGGGAAAAAATATTTTATATATGAAATAGTTCATGAATCAGATGGAAAAATTATTGTTTCATTGGAAGACGAGAATGGAAAGTTAATTTATAAAAAATATAATACAGATTTTAGAGACAAAATAAGAAAAGAAACTTTGAAAAATAAAGAGCTTACAGAAATTAAAATTGATGGTCTTACTGTAAAAAAAGGAACCGTTTTAGAAGCATTTGATGGTTATAAAAAGAGATTAAAACATGTACAAAAAATAAGAAAGACCAGAGATGGAAAAATAGAAATACAATGTGAAAAAAGTTTCTACATGATTGAAGATGGGAGTTTAGCTGGAGTAAAAGTTTTTGATATTAATAATTTAACTATTTCTAATGGTTTAAAAATTGTTAATGGAAATAAGTACATGATTTTTAATAATATAACTAATCCTATATTTGATATTCAAACTGGAATTTTTACAGATTTAAAAGTAACTAACGACACTGTCTACTATAATTTTAAATATGTCAGACCTGCTGATAAAAAAGAATCTACAATTAATTATAGTGGAGATACTCAAACAACTGAAGTTTTTGATTATGATGAAAAACTTTTAAATAATTCCATGTTTCCTTTCTTTAGACTTGGAAAAATGATCATATCAAATATTGATAAAGATTATAAATTTCATATAATTAAAGGAAAAGGTATTGGGGTTACATCTTCTTCGGGTAATGTAATTGATAGATATGATTTTGGGAGATATTTAAATTCTGATAAAGATATAAAGGAGAAAATTTTAAAAGATAATAAATTAAGAATTCCATCATTTGATTTGGATATAGAATTTGATATTGGTGATAGAGTAGTTATAGCTGATTATTCTAAATCTTTAAAATATATTACTACAATAAGAACTATAACTGGATTTAAAATTGCAGGGGATAATCTTTTTGTAGATACTGTAGATGAAAATAATATACCAGAAAGTACTCCTTATATAAATTTTAAAATTTATGATAAAAGTTATATTTATTCAAAATCTCCTAAAGTTAATATTGGGTTAATTAGAAAAATAATAGATAATGATTTATTCAAAAGAGGAACTAAAGTAAGACCTAAGGTAAAAGGAATTTCATCATTTAAGAAAAAAGATGTTCATGAAATAGTTGGACTAATTACAGATACTGGGTCTAAACCTATTATTCTATGTTCAAATGGTCATACAATTTGGTGTGATGAAAAATCACTTGAAAATTTTGAACTTATAGATAAGAAATCTAAATTATATAATAAATCAAAATTAACAGAAATATTAGAAAATGAAAAAATATATTGTAAATTTCAATCTGGAGATTTAGCTGATATTAAAGATGTATATGATAGAACTTCATATGAAGATTCAATTCATCTTTGCGGTATAGGAGCAAATAATAGAATAATATTTAAAATTTTAAATTCTTTAAATGTATATGGTTCATATAATAGATCTGGAAGAAGAATTATAAGTCAACAATATCAAACTATTCCTATGCCAAGATATTTACCAACAACTGAATTAATAAGAGGGATTGGAGTTATTCCTAATTATCATGGTTGGTTTACTATTTCAAATAATTCGCTGTTTAAAATACAATTGGAGAAAATATAATGTTTAAAATAGTTTGTTTAGATGGAACACAAAAAATACCAGAAGATGATATTTGTTATATTATAGCTAAGGGTGGGGTATATCTTAAGAAAAAAGTTGGAATGATTGAATCTTTAGCTCCAGTAAAGAATATTTCAATTTTAGAAGATGTTCAACCATATGCTAAAATGAATATTCCAAAAATCTCTGGTGAAGATTTTGGAAAAGTTATGAGTTTTTTCAAAAAAGTTTATGAAGAACATAAATCTGAAGCAATAGTTCTTTTATATTATAATCCAAAAAAAGCAACTTATAAATTTTATGTTCCACATCAAAAAGTAAGTGGTGCTGGAGTTGATTATGTAAAAGGAGTTTCTATAGCAAATCATATTCAAGTAGGAACTATTCATAGTCATGCTAATTTTTCAGCATTTCATTCTGGAACAGATGATAGTGATGAAGAACATTTTGATGGAATTCATATAACAATTGGTGATAACACCGATGCTTTTCCATCTATCACTGCATCAATTGTTATAAATGGAACCAGATTTACAATAAATCCTATTGATTATGTAACAAAAATGGAAATTGTAGAATATACTAATTATTTTCCTCATATGTTCAGACCATCTTTCACAGAAATAAATGGAGTCAGAGAATATAAATCTAATGTAAAAACTCAACTTGGATATCAGCTAATGATTTCAGACCAAGATAAAAAATTTAATGAAGCATGGTTAAAAATGATTGAGAATGTTAGACCTACTATAACTAATATCCCATTTTATACACAAGAACACTATTTGGATTTATTTGATCCTAATAGAAAAGATAAGCAAGACAGATCTTATAGATACACATGGACTCCAGGTTCTACTAAAAAGAATAATCGTCCTGCTTATAATCCTTGTGAAAGTTGTGTTTTTAAAAAATATAAATCAGACGATGAAAGAAAATCAATAACACAAGAGGACATACAACAAAGTTTCTCTGATATTTGGGATGATTATAATGTGTATGATGATCCTTGGGGAAATTTAATATGAGATTTAATGATATTTCTATAGTGGGTTTGGGTGGAATAGGCTCAATTTTAAGTAATACTATTTCAAGATTTATAAGTAACGATGCTAGAGAAAATGATCCAAGACAAATTATAAATTTAATTGATGGAGATTATTATGAAGAAAAAAACTTAGTTAGACAAGAATTTTTAAGATTTGGAAATAAAGCAGAATCTAAATTAAATGAATTAAGACCAAAATTTAATAATATTGAATTTAAAGATTATCCATATTTTATAGATGATATAACTATTTCTAGAATAATTAAAGATAAAGATTTAGTATTTTTAGCAGTTGATAATCATAAAACAAGAAAATTAGTAAGTGATTATGCAAAAAAACTAAATGATATAATTATAATTTCAGGAGGAAATGAGCTAGAAGATGGTAATGTTCAATTGTATATTAGAAAAGATGGAGAAGATGTTACTCCATCTTTAACTGATTATCATCCAGAAATCAGAAACCCAATTGATAAATTACCAAATGAAATGAGCTGCGAAGAGTTACAAAACTCTGAACCACAACTATATTTTACAAATTTAGGAGTGGCAACTTTTATGGCTTTTGCATTTTACAATGTCCTAAAAGGCTCAAATAATTTTTCAGAAGTATATTTTGATATGAACACAATGAAAGCTGATTCAAAAACAAGAAACTTAAAAAAAGAAAAAGGAGAGTAAGGATTTATTATGGCTAAAAAAGTATATTCGGCAGAGGAACTTTATAACAAAACAGTATCAGAACTTCGTGAAATGTGTGTTAAGTTTGGGATTACGGGTATGAGTAAAAGGAGAAAAGATGAGATTGTAGATGCTCTTTGTGATTATTATGAAGATACAGCACCTGAACCCCAAGTTAAAACACCAGTTTCTTCTTCATCTATCGTTTCTATGAATGCTCAACTTTCGAGTTATAGAAACCCCGATTCAAAAAATGATGACGATAAATACATCACCAATATTTTTGTGTCTTGCGGCGCAGCTTCTGGAAACTTCCCAGTTGTTGGAAAGAAAGTTGGAGCAGTTGCTGAATTCCTAAGAGAAGTTCTTAATATCGACCGTTTAAGTGTTGGAGTTGTGAATGGTGAAGAAGTTGAAGATAGTTATCTTCTTGCATCTGGAGATTCTCTTGAATTTCTAAAAGCAGGTGGTCGTAAAGGTTAATTTGTATTATTAAAAATATTATATTATAAAGAATCGGAGTTACTTATGAAAGAAACACTAGATAAGCTTACAGATGAAGGTGTAAAGCAACTAAAATATTATTATAAGAAAACAAGGCTCTTTGGAAATATTTGCACTGTTTGTTTACTTATTGGAGAAAATAATGAACTTATTTCAAGAGGAGTTTCTATTTGTTCATTATTAGATTCTCATAAAAAATCAACAGGAAAAAATATTGCTTTAGGAAGAGCAATAAAAGCTCTAAAAAATAAGAAAACAACAGATGAAATAAATCCAAATAGAGATTCTTTAACACATTGGATGTATACTAAAAATATAAATAAAAAAGATCCTTATTTTAGCGATATGTTTGAAGAAATTAAATATAATTGCTTTTCTACAAAACCTTTAAAAATTAATAAAGAAGAAGTTTTAAAAGTTGAAATACCAATGGATTTTCCATTGTATGCAACTGTATCATTATTTACACATAAATCTTCATTTAAACCAACTCCTACGGATGAAGAAGTTAAAATAATTGAAAAAAGAAAAAAGTTAGATTAAATTTTTAGAAAAATTGGGGTGGATAATCATACTGAATAAGTGGTTTTGAAACCTGGTACTAAGAAAGAGTGCGAACTCTGGGGCAGGAACCCAGATAGAAGCTTTAGATGGCTCGATAGCTGACTGATAGATATTGCACCCAAAGTGCCTTATCCAGTATTATTCCACCCCAATTTTAGGAGATTAAAAATGGGTAGTTATAATCAAGATAAAGATGTTTTAATAAAAATGTTTGAAATGATTACAGATGAAAAGGGTTCTTCTCTAATGTTGTCTATTTTTTCATACGACAATGGACCGAAAAAATTAGCAATGACAAGATCATATAATAAAAAAGATGGATCTGTTGGATATTCTTCAGCAGGTAGATTAAGTCTTATGGAAGTTAATTTTCTAAAAGATAAATTAGATGAAATAATTAAAGAGATGTAACCCTCCCGATAACTATTTTTGATTTAAAGAACAAATAAAAGTCGTGGAGGAATAGAGTGTATAAAGATATAGCGATTATAGGTTTAGGAAGTATAGGAGGTTTTTTATCGAGCAATATCATAAACATAGACACAATAAAATCTTTGGTTTTAGTTGATTATGATAGAGTAGAACTGGAAAATTTGAAAAATTCAATTTATAAAAAATCAGATGTTGGGAAATTTAAAGTTGAATGTGTATCTTCCGTTATAAAATTGTTCAATAGTGAAATAAATATTACAGCAATAAAAGATAGATATATAGAGGGAAAAACAAAAATTCCAAAATGCGATTTAGTTATTGATTGTAGAGATTTTGTTTATGATAGAGGTTCAGAAATAAATATGAGATTATATATCTCTTCTAGACATTTAATAATTGATTGTAGAAAAGATATAAAATATCAATTACACTATGAAGGAAAATATATAGATACATTAACAAAATCTGATATTTATTCTGCTACAGCTAATTTGTCAAGATTGATATTTAATGAAGAATTAAATGATATAATTAAAAACAATTTAGTTCATACAATAGATATGGATGAATGCTTAAAATCAAGTGAAGAAACTTTAAATAACTATAATAATAAAATGGAAGTTGTTATGGATTATCATAAAAAGAATGATTGTTTCATAAATTTTCTTGAAAATGCAGAAAATATAATAAATTTCAATAAAAAAAGTGAAGTGAAAATTTGTCTAAACGATAAAAGATTTCCATTATCTACTAAAATAATACCAAAAAATTATATTCAAAATGTAAATGACTTAAGTAAAAATTTTTTATCAATAATACCAGCTAAAAATCATAGTAGTTATATAGTTAAATCAATTATAGAAAAAAATATTTGTTATGTAATTTTAATACCAGAAACAGGGGCTGCTTAAAAATGAGCATAAAAACTATTACTATTGAGAAAAAAATAACACCAAGAATTGCTATTTATAAACGAGATGCCTTTGATATTTTAGAGGTTGATCCAGAATTCATGATAAATAAATATGAGATAACTTTAAAAGAATCAAAAGTAGTTTCTTTAAAATTATTTGCTTTACATCCAAATTGTAATCCAGATACTGGAGAATTTTGTTTAGGTCCTGACATAATTGAAAATCAAGCAAATGAATATCTTTTAGAAAAAGTTATTCCTTATACACTATCAGTATATAATTTAGATAGTTGTTATTTCAGGCCAAAAAATGGAAAAGTAAAATATGGAATAATGAAATGATTAGAGAGGTGGTGATTATTTGAAAAATGCAACCAGATATAAAGAGAAAGTTATTAATGTTGTATCTGATATTATTGATGAATTAGAACCAATTATAAAAAAAGCAGGGAATAGTTTTATACACTTTGCTAAAGAGTTATCAGAGGAAAAATTAGAAGAATTATTGAATAAAGGAAAAAATAAAGTAAAAAGCAAATTAAAAAAAGGAGAAAACAATGCCTCCAAAAAAGAATAAGGATAAAGAGCAAAATTTCTTCAATGAATATTTTGAAAAAGAGATGACTAAGTTTGTAGACTCAAGAATAAAAGAAAACATTGAGAAAGATTCAAGTGAGATAGTTAGTACTTTATTTCCTTATATAGATAAAGTTATAAGTGATAAAATTAAAGAGCATATACAATTTTTAGGAGAGACTTTAATAAAAACATTCAAACAGGAGTAAAAACTAAATGCCAAATATATTAAACATAGATAAGTTTTGTGAAAACTTAAAAGGAATTTCTTCTTTAAAAGCTATTGATAAAAGAAAATTCCATCCAAATGGATTATTCTCAGAGCAGATATTTGGTCCTTTAAAAAATTATACATGTCAATGTGGAATATATCATGGAGTATCCAATGCAGGTGGAACTTGCGAAATATGTGGAGTTGATATTGTTCATAGTATTGAGAGAAGAAGAAGATTTGGAAAAATTGTTCTACCTTTGAAAGTTGTTAATCCAATTTTTTATGATTTGGTTATAAAATTGGGTGGAAATATATTAAAAAAGAATATAGATGAGTTAATGAAAAATGAAAAAAGTTATTTATATAAAGATGAAAATGATTATATTGTAGAAACTAAGTTACCCCATCCTACTAATACTCAAATATGGGATAGATCTGAAGCAATTTTTGAATTAGTAAATGGACTTGCTACAGAGTTGGGAAATAATGATAGTGGAATGGGAATTAAAGAATGGGAATTAATAAAAAATAATATTGATTGTTTATTTATTAAAAATGTTATAGTGTTACCACCTGATTTAAGACCTGCTGCAAAAGGAATGGATAAGAACGATCAACGAATGGATAAGATAAATAGATTTTATGTTCAAATTCTTACAAAAAAAGAAAGTATGAGAAATACTCCTATAAATATAGAAACTGATAAAAGCGTATATTACAATTTTTTCAAGCAATTACAGAGAGATGTTAATGAATTATATGAACATATTATTTCAAAAATATCCAAGAAAGAAGGTTTAATAAGAGGAAATATTTTAGGGAAGAGAATAGATTTCTCAGGTAGAGCTGTTATTGTTCCAGAACCTTCTTTGAAATTAGATGAATGTAGTCTTCCATATTTAATGGTTTTAGAATTATTTAAAATTCAATTATCTAAAAAACTTATAGATTTAAAACAGTTTAAATTATTAAATGAAGCAATTGATTTTGTTGATAGGTGTATAGAATTATCAGATCCTATTTTATTTAATATTTGTCAAGACATAGTTAAAAATGAAGTTTGTTTACTTAATAGACAACCAACTTTACATAGATTAGGAATGATTGGATTTAAGATAAAAACTTCTTTAGATAAAGTTATAAAGATACACCCCCTAGTTTGTCCAGGATTTAATTCGGATTTTGATGGAGATCAAATGGCAGTATATATTCCGATTTCTGATAGGACAAAAGCAGAAGTTAGAGAAAAATTTATGTCAACTAAAAATTTATCTAATCCTTCAAATGGAAGTTTAATTACTATTCCAAGTCAGGATATGGTTTTAGGAATTTATATGTTGACTACATCATCATTTGGAGAAGTTGAATATAAAGGTGAAAAAATAACAATTGGATCCAAAATATTCAATGAATGTTTACCAAGTGATTATCCATTAATAAATGGTTCAATAAATAATAAGATCTTAAAAGAAACATTAAATGATATTAAAAATAAATATCCAGATGAAATAGTAACTGAAGTATTAGATAAAATAAAAGAAGTTGGTTTTAGATTTTCAACAATATATGGAACCTCAATGTCTTTGAAGCATATTTCAATTGATGGAATTGATAAAATTAAAAATGATATTTATTCATTGGATAATATTCAAGATCAATTATCTGCAATCTCTAGTAAAAAAACTGAAGATATAATGAGGAAAAACTTTAAATATTCTTATCTTATAGATTCAGGTGCAAGAGGAAAATGGGATCAGGTAAGACAAATAATTTTAACAAGAGGATATATTTCTAATTTTCAAGGAGATATTCTCCCAACCCCAATAAAGCATAATTTAATAGAAGGTTTAGATCAACAAGAGTTTTTTAATTCAACATACGGTTGTAGAAAAGGATTATTAGATGTTGCATTAAATACAGGTGATTCTGGATATTTATCTAGAAAATTAATTTTCACTTGTGTTAACTTAATAATTGGGGAAGAAGATGATTGTGGAACAACAGATTATCTTGATATATTAGTTACTAGTGAAAAGAAAGCAAAAATGTTAATTGGAAGATATTATTTAAATGATGGAAATTTATCTGAAATAACAGTTGAAAATCATAAAGGATTTGTTGGAAAATTAATTCAACTTAGAAGTCCTATTTTCTGTAAAAATGAAGAACTATGTCATAAATGTTATGGAAACTTATATAAAAATTTACATAGTAAGTTTGTAGGAATTATAGCTGCTCAAGCATGTGGAGAAGCTGGAGTTCAGCTAATTTTGAGAACATTCCATACAAGTGGTGTAGCAAAGATTTCGGAAGATCAAACAGATATGAGACAGTCAGATATCGTAAGTGATTTATCTTCTGTATCAAAAGTTCTTCATAATAAAGATAAAAAGGAATATAAAGAATTAGTTTCTAATTTATTTGACTTATATATTATAAATAGAGATATTCACCATATTCATTTTGAATGTATAATTTCTCAAATGATGTGGAAAGGTTTTAGAAAATGGAGACTTCTACCAAATAGAGATAAAATTTCTTCAGACTATTATTCAATTCAAACAGTTCCTGAAAAAGAAAGTTGGATTGTAGGATTAGCTTTCTCAAATCCAAAAAACCATATTTTAAAAGGAATTGTTCAAGATGGAAATTATAAAGGAATTTTTGATAAAATAATGCTAGGAGAAATACCTAGATAAAAAATTTTAACACCTCAGGAGGTGAAATTAGTGGATATAATAAATCCAAACTATAAAATAAATGAAGAAAACAATATATTTTCAATAAGAGAAAAAGAATATAACTTAATAAAAGATAATGTAAGAGAAATTTTAAAAGCAGCAGAAGAAGTTGGTTTTTTAGTTAATGAACTTGGAATAACGGAATCTAAATTCTCATCTGGAGAATTACAGAAAACATTAAAGAAAAATTTAGTTATAAAATTAAGACGAGGATCTTCTGACATAGACTTATCTATGGCTATTCCAAAATTAATTGATAAAAATTATGTTATAATTGGAGGAAGGAAAAAAGTTCCTTTATTTCAATTATTTGATATTCCTGTAGTTACAAGAGGAAAAACTATAAAAATCAGAACCAATGTAGCAAGTATGATGATAGTAGATGAAAAAGAATTTCCATTTATTCATCTATCAATTTTTAATAAAAAAGTTCCATTGTCCTTAGTCATATTTGCTTACTATGGTTTAGAAGAAACAAAAAATAAATTTAGTTTAGATAAAATAGAAATTCCTGAAATAAAAACTTTACATGATAAATTAATGACAGATTTAAAAGATTTTTATGAAGGATCAGAAGGGTTTACAAAAGAAGAATTTATCAAAGAAGTTGGTAAATTCTTCTCAACAAATGATGCAAAAAATAAAGGTGAAGATTTAATTTATGCTCTAGATCTTATTTTAAAGACCGATATAATGTCAGCTAAATTTTTCAAAACTGGAAACATTTTAGATGAAATTGTTGAGGTTATTAAATTAGGTGGTTATGATGATACTGATTTAAGAAATAAAAGAGTAAGGTGTTTTGAATATGTAATTTTAGCTAAAGTATCTAAAGCAATATTTGATCTATGTATGTCAAATAGATCAACCACAAGACAAGCTAAATTTAATGTAAATTCCAGTCAAATTTTATCAGATTGTAATGTTTCAGATATTGTTCAATTTGATTTTTCAATAAATCCAATTGAACAATTAACAAAATTAACAAGAACAAGTTTGGTTGGTCCTGGTGGGTTTGACAGAGAAAATGTTCCAGAATATCTAAGAGATATTAATCCATCAATGTTTGGAAGAATTTGTCCTGTTGATACTCCTGATAGAGATAACTGTGGAATATTACAAAGTTTATTACCAAATACACCATTAGATGAAAATTTAAAATTTACAGATGAATCATTAGAAAAATCACCTATTTCTATTCCAGTTTCTTTAGTTCCATTTTTAGAACATGATGATCAAACTAGATTACAAATGGCATCATCACAAATGAGACAGTCTATTATGTTATCAGAGTTTGAAGTTCCTATGGTTCAATCGGGATGTGAAGGGTTATATACAGATCATAGTAGCTTTATAAAAAAGGCTAGAAAAAATGGAAAAGTATCTTATGTAGATCAGTTTAATATAATTATTGTTTATGATGATAATGATTATGATATTTTTGATGTATCAAATAGAAGAATATATGTTGAAAATATGGATGTTATGAACATATATGTTTCTAAAGGAGATAAAGTTAAAAAAGGAACGATTATTGCTGAAAGTAATTATTGTAAAGATGGAAAAATAAATTTTGGAAGAAATTTATTAACAGCTGTTATGCCATATTATGGATATAATTATGAGGATGCAATTGTTATTTCTGATAGATTAGTAAAAGAAAATATTTTTACATCTATTCATTATATTGATTTATCATTTGTATTACCAGCAGATAAAATTTTACTTAGTTTAGAAAAAGATAAATATAAACCCCTTCCAACTCCAAAACCATATATAGATTTGGAAGAAGGAATTACAGAAGAAGAAAAAAGAAAAAGAAAAAGAGAATTAGTTTTAAAGGGTCAACATTATGCTATAATTAAACAAATTCCATCTACTACTTTGGATTACAATTCTATTTTCGAGGAAGAGATACCTTTAACTGCTAAAAGAGATATTTTAGTAACTGAAGTAAATATTTATCCTAATAAATGGAATGACTCAATTCCAAAATTTAATGAATGGATAGATAAAAAATCTAAAGAACAAATAGATCAAGAGAATAAATTTAAGAGAATTATTTATGAAAATCTACCAAAAAGAAATGCTGATCAATATATAAGAGATCATAATCTAGATAGATTTTCTCATATTGGAAAGTTTAAAATTAAAGGTGAAGAAATAAAAGGAACTTTAATTGAGATGTTTGGTTTTTATGTTAGACCAATTACTATTGGAGATAAGATTGGAAACAGACATGGAAATAAAGGTGTAATTTCAAAAATAGTTCCACATAATCTTATGCCTAAATTAGAAGATGGAAGAAATGTTGATATATGTATAAATCCTTTAGGTGTTCCTTCGAGAATGAATGTTGGTCAAATATTTGAGTTACATTCTGCAATGTCTTTATATGATTTAAAAAAGACTATGTTAAAAATGATAAAAGAAGGAAAATCCAAAGACGAATTGAAAACATATATTTTAAATTATATTAAAATCATTGATAATACAGAAAATAATTGGTATTATAAACAGTTTGAAAAAAATATAAAAACTATAAATAAAAAGTTTATAGAAGATCTTACTATTCTTGCTCCACCATTTGAATCATCAACTAGAAAAATGATATTAGATGCTTGTGAATATACAAATACCAAAACTGAATTTAAAGTATACGAACCATATGAAAAAATTGATATTCATGATATAGCTTGTGGGTTTATATATTTCTTTAGAATGGTTCACATAGCTGAAAATAGATTAGCAGCTAGAGGGATTGGTTCATATGGAAGAAGAACAATGCAACCAGGTGGTGGTCGTAAACACAAAGGAGGACAACGTTGTGGAGAGATGGAAATCGCAGCAATCATTGCTCATGGTGGACTTGAAAATCTATATGAAACTTTAACAACCAAGTCAGATTGTATAGATCTTAAAAATAAACATATTAAGCAAGAAATAGGATCAGATTTCTTTAGAGAAAAAGAAGGAGATATTATAAAACCTGAAGCAGTTCAGCTTTTAGAGAATTATCTAACTGTTTTGGGTATAGAAAAATAATTAATTGGGAGATTAATTGTGAAATTAATCTCCCACATTTTATGGTGAAAAATATGCCTTGCAATTTATGTAAAGGGTTTGGATATGAAAAATGGTTTATATATAATCCTGGTTCTAGTCAAGCAATTATTGAACCACGTGATTGTCCAGAATGTAAAGGAACTGGATTAGATTGGACTGATATAATCTTAGAAAAACCAGAACTATATAATAGTAAAATATATTAGATGGTGTAATAGATGGTTTTAATATGTAAAAAATGTAACGGAGCAGGAAAAAAATTAAAAACTGAACTAATTCATAAACATTCATTTCCAGTATATCCAAGAGATTATAGATCATATTCTGCTGGTCCTTGTAAACTATGTAATGGAAATTCTTGGTATTATGTTAATTGGGTAGATTTAGTTTTAGAATATCCAGATTTATATAATAAAAAAATATATAGGTTAGAAGAAGATGAAATGTCCGTTTTGTAATAAAGGGTTTTATGAATATATAGCAGGAAGTGAAAAAACTGATTTTAATATTAATGATATAAATCCTGATAATATAATATATAAAAAAGCAAAGTGTATAGTATGTAAAGGCTCTGGAATTTTGGATTGGGTTGATTCAATTATATATGGTTATATGGGAGAATAAATATGCTATGTCCAAGATGCAATGGAGTTAAAGAAATAATTGTTGCAAATTTTAATTCTTATTCAGTATTTGAAAGATGTAAAATGTGTAAAGGAACAGGGGAAGCAGATTGGTTAGATATAGTAGTATGTGAAAAAAATTCATCATTTTTGTTTGATGAAGAAGAATTTTCATATTTTATTAAAGAAAATGAACCGAACGTTGATATTTTTGCTGTAAAAGCTCAGATGGAAGAACTATTATCAAGTTCAAAATATAGATATAAAATTCATCATTTAAAAGATTGAGGTGCAAATTGAAATATGTTAGGTAAACAATATTGTCCTGAATGTGGAGCAGAAATAGGATTTGATATTAAAATCCCAGAAAAGTCTTATTTAATTGATTATGATAAAGGATTTTCTAGAAATGATAATAATGATGCTTGGAGTCCAAATGGAGATGGTTTATATTTTGAGTTTTATTGCACGGAAGATATGATGCATGAATTAAATGATAGTATATCAGAAGAGTGGAAAGACGAAGTTATTAAAAATTTTAAAGATTGGATAAAAAAATAATGCATATAGATGAACTTATTTTTGATGATTTATGTAAAGAACGTGGATTTAAACAATTTAGAAATGGACATCCTGATAGATATGTTGCATTAATAAAAAATAAATTTATTTATATAGCTAGAGTCGAAATTAAAAGTAAAAATGGAACTTTATCAAAATCTCAAAAAAGAATGGAAAAATTCTCTATTTTTGATTTCATACCATTCTTTAAGGTTAATAGCAATCAATTTAATAAATTTTTAAACCCAATAATTTTTAAAAAAGAAGCTTTTAAAACAAAATGGAAAAAGAGTATGGAATTTTTTCCATTTGATGAACCCACTATATATGATAGATTGTCTGTTATTTCAAAACAATTAAAAAAATTATCCAAAGTTATAGAAAAGAGTATAAAATGAATAAAGAAAATACACAAAGATTAACAGAAAATTTTCCTAAACTATATGGAGAAAACTTTCGATTTTCATGTATGGATGGGTGGTTTAATCTTATATATGATTTGTCAGAAGAAATAACTAAATTGGATCCTGAATGTCAAGCAGCTCAAGTTAAAGAAAAATTTGGCGGATTAAGATTTTACATAGGTGCAAGACCAAAAGAAATATGGAACTTAATTGCTAAATATGAAAATGAATCTTGGAAAATTTGTGAGAGTTGTGGATCATCTGAAAATGTAAAAAGAACCAGTGGTGGGTGGGTTCATAGTTTTTGTAATAATTGTACAGAAGAGTATTATAAAGAAAGGAAAAAAGATATAAATGACAAGTGAACTTCCAGATATACAGCACTCTGAAATTCCGAAATATAAAATATATATAAATCAAGTTGGTGTTGATCATGTTAAAGTTCCATTTTTATTAGATAGTTTGTATGGGGGAACTCATAGTCTTATAGCTGATGTTGAAATGTCTGCTGATTTAAGAGAAGATATTAAAGGAATATCTATGTCTAAACTTTTAAGAACTTTAATTAAATATTTAGATAAACCTTTAAAACATGAAATAATTCAACAAATTTTAGAAGAGTTTAAAACAGCTGTTGAAACTGATTCAGAACATAGTGTTATTAAATTTGAGTTTGAATTACCAATTAATAAAAAAGCGCCAAAATCAAATATGGTTTTTCCTCAATTTTATAAATGTGGATTTTCTGGAAAATTAGATCATACTGAGTTTAGATTCTTTTCTAAAGTTAGGGTTCAATATCAATCCTATTGTCCATGTTCAGCATCTTTATGTAATCATTTATATGAAAATGGAGTTAATGGGTTTCCTCATGCGCAAAGAAGTTTCTGTGATTTATTAGTTGAAGTGAAACCTGAAAATGTTATCTGGTTAGAAACATTAATTGAATTAGTCGAAAATGCAGTTTCAAATAGAGTTTATCCTCTACTTCGAAGAATGGATGAACAAATAGTTGCTAAAATTGCTGCTGAAAATCCTCAATTTGTTGAAGATAGTATTAGAAGAATTTGTAATGCTTTAAATCAAGAAGAGTTTATTTATGATTATATTTTGAAATGTAGTCATGAAGAATCAATACATACTTCAAATGCAATAGCAACTGCTTGGAAAGGAGTTCCTGCCGGATTTCGTGGGACATATTATTTATGAAAAAATCACTATTAGAAGATTTAAGTTATTCTTTAAAACCAATTTCTGAAGCAGACTATGTTTTTGGTATTGAAAATAATAAAATAATAACTTTAAAATCAAGAACCGGAAGTACTTATCCAAATAATAAAAATCATAGTATTAAAGAAATATATGATATAATTAAAAAAATAGTTACAGATTTTAAATCAATTGATACATCACAATCTAAAAAACTAAAAAAAAGAACTGTCTTATTTTTACAATTAGAAGAATAAATAAAATTATTGGGGGAGTATAATGTATAAAAAACTTAAAAATTTAATAGATAAATGTTGTTGTTTCAAAAAAACTTCTCATAAATTTTCTGAGATCAAATCATTGGAAGAATGGGAAAAAATAGAAAAAGAGTGGAAACAAAATCATCCTATTCTTTACATTTTAAGAGAAACTTATTATTGGTGTTATAGACTATGGAATCATAAAATAGCTATGATACCAAAAGAAATAAAATGGTTTTGTCAAAGAGGAAGAAGAGGATATTCAGATTGTGATGTTTGGAGTTTTGATTGGTATTTAGCTGAAGTTATTTCAAAAGGGTGTAAACAATTAGCTAAAGAAAAACATGGATATCCTTATGGTTTAACTGAAGAAGAATGGGATGTAATTATAAATAAAATATCTGATGGATTTGAAGAGTATATGAAAATTATAGATCATGAAGAAGAATATGATAAAATTACTCAAGAAGATTTCGATAAAAAAATGGATGAACTTTTTGGATTATTAAGAAAATATTTTGTAAACTTATGGGATTAAAATTATGATTGAAAAAGCAATGGAGTTATTAGACGTTAAGAAAGACGAATTAAATAAATTTTCAGAGATTGATTCATTTAACAATAATCATTTATTAGAAGGTTTTATATGTAGAAAATCAGATCATAGATATGGAGCGCTTATAATTTTTAAAGTTAATGATGAAGAAACTGAGCAAATTATTTGGGCAACCCCAAAGCTTCATTATCCTTTTGATAAATCAGGAAAATATAATTGGCCCAATGTTTTACAGCAAGAATTTTGGGAAAAATTAGATGGAACAAATATCTTGTCTTATTGGTATGTATATAAAGGTTGTAATTATGTGTCATACAAAACAAGACTGACAGCAATTGTAAAAGATTCAGGATTTTCTAATTTTAAATCAATGTGGTCTGAATATATGAAAAATAATGATTGGGTATATAAATGTATAACAGAAAATATAGGATGGAATTTATCATTTGAATTATTCGGAAGTAGAAACCCTATTACAATAAAATATGATGTTCCATTAGAAGTAAATTTACTTTTTGGAATCAGACAAAAAGATCATATAATACGACCTCCAAGTGATTTATATCTTCCAAAAAATACTAAAACTCCTAGAACATATACTTTAACTGATGGTGGAGATAGTTTAACAGAAATGTATAACTATTTCAGAACTTTCGCATCTGAAAAAAATAAAGATGATCTTTTAACAGAAGGTATGGTAATGTATGCTCATGTTGGAGAACCATCTTGGAGGATGTTCAAATGTAAACCTGAGGAAATTGAAAGAATACATTGGACGGCATCTGGAGTGATTTCAAGACATTCTTTATTTACAACTGGAATGAATGTATTTGAAAGTTATGATGATCCAATTCTTGATAATTTCTTAGAGTTATTAAAAGAAGAATACCCTCAAAAATTATTAACAAAAAATACATTTAAAATTGAAAAAGTTTGGCATGAGGTTTGTGCAAGAATAGAGTTTACTCAAGTTGTAAATTCAGTTTGGAAAAAAGCTATTGATAAAGGATTTGATGTTACAAAAGATAAAGTTGAAACAATGAGATTTGTATCACAATATTTTCCTAAAAATGTTATGAATAAAGTTGGTGGTATTATTTTAAAACAAGCTGGATTATTAAAGGAGAGAAAGAAATAAATGAAAGATGATTTAAAAGAAGTTTTAGATGAAATGAAAAAAGATCAAGAGAAACATCTTTTAAGAGAACCAGGATATTATTCTAATTCCCTAATTACAAAAAGAAATAGTGGAATAAAACATCAATTTGAAGATTCTATTGGTGGGTGCTCAGCAAATTATAAATAAAATAAAAATTTATAGGGAGAGAATGTAAAATGGGATCTGTTAGAAAAACATATACAACTGAAGATGAAATAGATTATATAAATAATATATCTAGTAGAAAAGATAAAAACGGAGATATAATAATGCATAAACTTTATAAACTTATGCGTTATAAAAAATCATTATTCAGAAGGTTTTATTGGGGAGATATTGATAAAACAAAAACTTTAGAACATTTAGAAAATTTAATAGATAAAGAATTTGAAATATTACCTGAAATTAAACTTGTAACAAATAATAAAAAGAAAGGAGTTTAAAATGGCATCGGTAAATGAAGTTTTATCTTTATTGAAAGTTATTAGAGAACGATTAAATGAATTAAAAGGGTTAAGAAATCAAGTATCTGTAAAAGATAAGTGGATGCGAGATGATTCTAAAGTAACAGAACCACAATATTCTGTTCAATTAGTTGATAAGAAGATAGTCATGCTTCAAAATTTCATATTTCTTGCAGATTCTAAAATTAAGTCAATAAATGCAAAAACAGAAGTAGAAGGTTTAGAAGTTAATGTAAGCGACCTCTTAAGTCCTCTTGAATAAAGGGGAATTAAGCGACATTCAGAAAAAACTACAACTCTTGTTCCCGAAAGGGACATCCCTTCGTGTTACCCTACACTTTTAAAAAACAATATTGTTGTTAATTTATTATGGGGTTAAAGCGAATATATTGTTGAAACTTGTTGTAATCTGTAATTTTTTCTGACGTCGCTTACATTTTCAAAAATATTATGGAAAAAATGATAAAAGTAGGTGATAAAGTTTGGACTTTTGATCCATGGGATTATAAAGTTTTAATTAGAGATATAGAAACTATACATAATAATATTGTATTTTTTAAATATGATTCTATTGAATTTTTTCCTGAATCATCTAATTATTCAGATGTATATTTTACAAAAGAAGAAGCAACAAAAGGATTAATAAAACATATAGAAAATGAAATTAAAAAATATAGAATAAATATAAAATATTTTAAAAATTACATTAAAGAATTAAAAGAAGGAGATTTTAAAAATGGCTAAAAAGAAGAAGGTAGCAGAAACACTTAAGACTATTCTTGATAATCCAGTTATGGAAGTTATTAGGGATAGGGCACAAGACATTGATGCAGTATTTGAAGAAGTTAATAGTTGGTGGGGTTATGACCTACTAAAAAGAAAACCAGGTCCCGCTTGTGTTGATGAAAATTTTGTAGGAACTGATTTAGATCTCGCTTGTTTTCTATATGAACTATCAAGAAGAAATGCAGTTATTAACATTCCATCATACAAAAGTATGAGAGCAACTAAATTAAAAGAAGGTCAAGGAGTTATCTCTAAAGATAATAGGCATGGGTGTGTTCTTGGTCTTGCCGCTAATAAAGATGTGTTTTCATTCTCATTAAGAATTAAAGATATGAATGTAATTTCAACTGATAAAGTTGGAGATTATAGAAATTTTTCAATCACAGATTTAGATGGGGATTGGTATCCTGGTTGGAGCAACCTTGAATTTATCCCAACAGCTAAAGAAAATAAATTTATTTTTGAAAATAAATTAGCAGTAGATAATAATATTTATTTTAAGAATTTTGTCCACCCCAATCGCTGGAGTTCTCTATTCGGCCAGTTTTATTTTATGACCAAAGCTTTAATAAATAGATTAAAAGAAGAATGTCAATATTATAATAAAGAAATTAAAAGCATGTTAGATGAAGGAATTAAATATCCCACAAAAGATGCTCCTATGGATTGGCCTGAATCTGAAAAAATACCTGGAAAGAAAGTTAAAGTAAAATCTTTTGAAGTTGAACTTGATGTTCCTGATAATGATTCTAAATATCCTACTTATAAACACAATGTTAAAAATTTAGTTGAACTTACAAATAAGAGAAAATATTTTACATATAAAGTTATTCCAGATTTTAATTTTGCAGTTAGAACTGTTGAATATTCTTATTATAAATTTGGAAATGATAGAATTCCAGGTTGGATTTCAAATACACCTTGGGAAAATAATTATGTGGTTCCTGGTAAGAGAACTAAATGGGATAGAATGGTTCTATTTCAAGATAAAGTTGGAGAAGTAGGAATTTCTATTAAGAAAAGAATTTATGAAACAACTCAAGAAGTTGCATTGGGATATGATCATAGAAAAGGAAAACTTAAGAATTATGTAGCTATTATTCTTGATGAATCTGGATCTATGAATTCAATTAGAGAAGAAACTATTGGAGCATTTAATCAACAGGTTGAAACAATTAAAGCAAATGCTCATGATATGGAAACTTCAGTAAGTTTAGTGACATTCAATACTTTTGTTGATAAACCTAAAATTTGGAATCAGTCTGAAATGTCACTTAAACCAATTACTTTAAAGGATTATGTTCCAAGAGGAATGACAGCATTGTATGATGCTGTTGGTGAAACGATTGATAAATTAAATAAGGTTGAAGATATTAATGAACCAGACACATCTTTTCTATTGGTTATTCTTTCAGATGGTGAAGAAAATGCATCTAAAAATTATAATTATAAAACTATTGCAGAAAAAATATCTGGAGTTCAAAATACAAAAAAATGGACTATTACCTTTATTGGAGCAAATCAAGATATGCAACAGTTAAGTAAACAGTTACATATTCCTGTTGGAAATGTTACTGCTTTTGCAGCAACCAGTAGAGGAGTTAAAGATGCAGGATTTACAGTAACTATGGGATTAAATAATTATTATAAGTCAAGAAGAGATGGAGAAACTATGATGAGCAGCTTCTATGTTGATGATAGTAAGAAAAAGGATTAATATGAAAATCGAAAAATTGTTGTATATTACTCCTGAGAGCGATGTTGAAGATTCTCTTCTTATAGGTTTAGGATTATGTTGGATTCCTAAACGAACAGGATTTCCTACCTATACTTGTTCATTAAGTGAAAAAAATGAAATATTAAATAGGTTAGATGAAATTGAAAAATTAATAGATGAGGAGAAAAAAAGTAGTGGAAGTTCTAAACATTAAAAACAGTAAGAAATATACACCAGTTGGAACATCTTTAATGGGATATTTAAGAGCAGATATAAATGATATAATTAAAGTTTTAGGTGAACCAGATAGTGAACCATCTGGAGACTCTAAAGTTGATTGGGAATGGATTTATAAATTAGACAATGAAGTTGTTACAATTTATAATTATAAAGATGGTCCGTCTTATTTAAAAAATCCAAATATAACAATTGATAAAATAGAAGATTGGCACATTGGGGGAAACTCTCGTAGAGCAGTAGATTTAGTAAGAGATCTATTTGAAGAGAATAATATTAAAAGTGTGGTTTATGCAAACTGAAGAACTTATTGAATTATATTTAAAAGAGAGAGATTATCAAACTTTAGTGTTTGGTAATTATTCAAAAAATCCAGCTTTAAATTTTGGAACATTTATCATATTTCTTGACCAATATTTGGAAAAAATTAAGAAAGCATATGTTGATAAATGGGATAGAAATCTACCAGATTGGATGATAACTTCAAAAGAATTTATTCAACAAAAATCAGCTCCAGTTGAAGCGTATGAACATTTAATAAAATTAATGGCTTTGGCTGGAGCAGCTCTTGAAATTTATACAGATATTAATGTAGAAAATTGGAGAGCAGAGGGGATAAATAAAAAATGGGAAGATTAGAAGAGTTAATACCTGAAATGGGAAAGACATTTTTTATAGGAGATACTGAATATAAAGTATGTTTTATTAATAACGAAAAATGCAGATTTTCTGCAGATCCCAATTCAGAAGCAAAAAGCATACCTCAGATGGGAAATAAATTTATGATTGAAAGTAATTCATATAAAGTTACTTATGTTCATGAAACAAAAAAAAGAATAACCGCTATACCATTATCAGTAGGTTATTAAAAAATGAAAAAGGAGATTAAAAAAACAATGCAAGAAAATTTAGCAGAAATGTTGAGTTCATACAAGAAAGATGATGAAACAGAAGAAAATAATAAAGCAGGTGAAAATATGGTAGATCCCACAGAAAGTAAAGTAGAAGCAGCAGTAGTGAAAGAAGAAACTCCAGTTCTTAATCCAGTAAATATTATTTCATTTACCGAATGGGTTGAAAAAAATAATTCTTCTCTCGGTTCAACAAGTGATATTACTAGAGTTAAAATTTCAGTATCTGATGTTGATTCCGCAACTTCAATTGGATTTAAAGCTCCTAATCTAAAAGGAGATAAAGATGAAGCTGGAAAAATTAAAAAAGAATTATACTTCATTAAAGAAGTAAGCAATTTTAGTGCTCTTGATCTTCCTATGTTTCATCTTAAACTTTATAAGGGAGATCTATTCAGAATTATTCATCAATATAATGAAAGAATTTTCATTAAAGAATATTCAATTAAAACAGGTTCAGTTCTTGTATTTTGTACTCCTATTGATAATCATTTGATTCCTTATTTAAAAACCAGGGTTAAGAAAGGTGATAAAGTTATTTCAGCAATTGAACCAGATATTAAAAAAATTACTGAAAAAATGAATGGAACAGGTGATGTTGAAGGACTTCAATTAATGTATAAGCAGTCTATTAAATATAAGGATAAGCTAACCTCTATGAAAGAAATCGCAGATTGGATTTTGAAAAGATATGAGGAAGCAATTGATGTTAATCATCAAATTCAAATTGATGGAGTTCTTATTTCTCAGGTAAGTTAAAAGATCCGACTTAAGTGTCGGAAGGCTCATACTAGTTAGAGTCTCTGATAGGTATCTGTCGGTCAAATGGTTTGTTCGACCTAACGTCATATTGACTTTAAAAATAACTTATCAGATGGTCTTTTTTAAGGATTAAGAAAATGAATATAAACAAAAATTGTAAATTATTTTTACAAAATGTTTACTCATATGACATTTCAGCATGTCATTATAACATTCTGGAAAAACTTGGGGTAGATATTTCTCATTTAGATAAGAATGATAAAACACAAAGAAACATTCAAATTGGTTTAATGATGAGAAATAACCCTAAGTTAACTCCAGTATTGAGAGGAACTACTGAGTCTATAATATCTGAATATATTCTTAGAAATAATATATCAGAAGATGATATAGTAATAAGACAATATGATGGTATCTTAACAACTAAAAAGTTAAAAGAAACAACTGATATGTATCTTCCGTTAGATCTAAGAAAAATATTTCAGGTATTTTTAATTTCAATTGATAGAACCAAATATATTGGATTGGATGAAAAATTTTCTACAACTATAAAAGGAGTTCCTCATAGATACGAAAGAATAGAAAAAATATATGAAGAAATATTGAAAATAAACTTTATGAATAAAACATCCATCTTTAAAAAATTAGATGAAATAAAACATAGAGTTTTATTTGGAAAAAATCCTGAACTATATGGAATTCCATCATCCAATAATTTATTTAGTATATTCTTTAAACAATATGGTCAAATTGACATAACAGAGTCCATGCTTAGAATTATGGATACTGAAGATATAGATAAAGAAAAATATTATGATTTATACATAAGGCCATTCTTTGAAAGTATAGTAGTAGAATTCGTTTAAGATTTTCTTTGCTTGATACATTTTACTTTTAAAATAAGACTCAAAAATTATAAATATTGTCATCTTCATTTTAGGGTAAAATGTATCAGCATTAGAAAAATTAGGAGATAAGATATGAGTTTTACAGATGGAAAACCTTGGGTGGTTACAGAAAAAGACTGCAGGGTAAGTTGGGCTGGTGGGAAAAATGGAAAGTATTTCCTTTGTGGATTATGTGGTTATAAATTTAAACCAGGAGACACAGTTCGGTGGCAGTATACTAATGATGTTCAAGGAGCTTCAGGAAATCCTCTTGTATGTGTTGAATGTGATGGAACAAAAGAAGAAATTGTTATTAAATATAAAAAACTCCATGAAGATTTTAATAAACTAAAAAAAATATTTCATCAAGATTGTGATGATTGTCAAGGATTTTTATGAAATGTGATAAATGCGGTGGTGAAGGAACTATATATAAACATAATATATATATGAATAAACCATGTGATAAATGTTTTGGAAAAAAAGAATTGGATTGGGTTGAAAATATAGTAGGAGTTGACCTTCCAATGATAACAGCAGAACAAGTTAAAATATCATCATCTTATTTAAATGCATTGAGGAAAGCAAATGAAGTGTGAAAGGAAAAAGTAAATGATCAATATAGCAGAAGAAGTTGATAATGCAAGATATTCAGATATTTTAGAAGAAGTTGTAAATAATCTTAACCCTGTAGAATTATTAAGAAAAAATTATGAAAGTGATTATCAAGGATTTGTAGATATAGATGTATTATTAGAAAATGGTAGAGTATTTTCTTATAACTATAGTTATGGATCATGTTCTGGTTGTGATGAATGGGAAGATAGAAGTTACTCAGATGCAGAAATTGCAGAAGAAATGCGAGAACATGCTGTACTTTTTGAAAATATAGATGAATATAATTTATGGAGAGAAAAAGTAATAGAAGAAAACATAAGATGAAAAATAAAAAAGAAAGAAAAAATTATAAAGATGATACATGGATAGTTGGTAAATATTTAATAGAAAAACAAAGACAAGAATATCTTGTATTTAGATATGATGAGCTTTTAGCTACTAGACCAACTTTAGAATTGGCAAGAGAATTTATTAAAAGAGATAGGAAAACTATACAATATGAAGAATAAAACAAAAGATAAAATGTCTATTTTAAATTTATGTGGTGGAAAAATAATTCCTGAAATTTCTAATGAACAGTTTCTTATAAATTTAGATCAAATATACTTTGAACCTGATTCTATTCCATTTGCTAGAGGTCAACATATGGTATATTTGCAAAATTATAATTTTATTAAAAATAGATTATACATAAATCATGATGTTTATGACTTTCTTGAAAGATATGATATTCCATTCGATAAAATAATCATTTATAGATTTTTAGAACATGTTCCTAAATCTAATGTTTTATATTTTATTTATTTATTGTCAACTATAACAAAACCTGGTGCAATATTAGATGTTATAGTTCCTGATTATACATTACTAGCTCAAAGAATTTTAGACGAAGATCCTTTTAGAACTGGTTTTGAAGGCGAAGATATAATAACAACTTATGAATTATTAAACGACCTTCCAAGTCCACATTTAAGTGTGTGGACTAATGCTAGATTAGTTTATTTCTTTAATTTAGAGAAAAGATTTTGTGTGAAATCAATTGAAAATAAATATGAATTTGATGGTAGAAACATATATATAAGAGCATTGATTGAAAGGGTATAAATGTTAAAACAATATTTATCAAATTTAGTTTCAGGATCAAATATTATTGAAAAGGTTGCCATTCGTGAAACAGTTACAATTTTATGGTATCTTAAAAAAGGAATAAATAAAGAAGAATCTGAAAACTATTTAAATGAAGTTAAAAAATCAATCAAAAATAATTTTGTAGGAAATGTAGAGTTTAAGGTGGTAGAAGATATAGAATCAATTAAAGAGGAGATTTGTTATGAAAGAGAATGCTCAAAAGAATGAAGGATTTTCACAGGTTTGTGTTTGGCCTGCAACGCTGGTTGGAGAAGAAAGAGCTGAAGAATTTGAAAAATATATGATGAATAAATTTGAAACAAGAATTCAATATTTAGAAGAAATTGAAACATTTCCTGATACAAACCTAGGAGAAAATATAGAAGGAACTGGAGGAAGAAATGATGTATTCTTTGCAGTTCATAATGATGATATTGGAAAATTTGCTGTTCCTAGATTAGAATATGGTATTAGATGGATTGAAGATGTTTTAAGTAAAGATAATTATAAAGATAAAATATATCCTACTAGAGTTTTTGAATATAAAACATGGTGAGGTAAGAAATGTGGAATTTATTTAAATGGATGAAATCAAATAAAGAAGATGAAGAAAGAATTATGAGAACCTGTCCGACTTGTTTTCGGTGCTTCTATGGAGAAGATGTTCCATACCCAATCAAATGTTTAAGATGTTTAAGAAAGGAGATTTAAAAAATGAATTTTTTAGAAAAGTTTGCAGCTATGGGTCTTGTACAAATCAGTCAAAATGCGTTTAGGTATAGTGATCAATATAGTAGTGTAATCTATGAGAAAATAAAAACATGTGATACAAATGAAAACATTCCACTTTTATCTGTTTGGACTAAATCTCCAGCTGCAGAAAAATATACATTTCAAGGAATAGTTTCATTAGTTTATAATTTTATTGGAAATAATATTGCAAATGCTAGAGTTAGAGAATCAATAGCAGAAATTAAAACTCCTGTATTTAGAGAATATACAAATTTAAATTCAAGATATACTTTCATGCATTCAGATCTTCTAATTCAAAATGCAAGCAATATTCCTGAAGTGGGTGATGTTTATCCTCATGTAACAGTTAGAAATTCATATGATGGAAGATCAGGAATTTTAATTTCTTTTGGTATAAGTTTACTTCGTGATAATCTTAGAAATTCTTTATCTTTTAGAAAAGTTTTAACATCCTTTAGACAAATTCATTCTCAGCATTCTAAAACTAGCTTCACAACTGCAGTTGGAGGATACGTTGATACCATTTCTTCTAATATTTTAGATTTTGTAAAAATAAATTTTGAAACTCCAGTTGCAGAAGATGCTTTACTTGCTACATTAGATTTGGTTGAATCTTTAGGTCAAAGAAGAAGAACTGCAGTTTCAGATACAATTCAAAAAATAACAGAAGGAAAATCATTTGTTAGTTGCTGGGATTTGTTTTTAGCTATTACAAGATTTTCTACTGTTGAAAAGAATTTAAATGCTAAAGTTCTTCTTGAAGATATTGTAGAAAGAACTTTGGTTATTCCAGTTAAAATGATGGAAATGATGAAAGAGATAAATAAATAAATATGAGTTGGGATTATGAACATATAAGAAGATTTTCTGGAACTAAAAAAATAACTATAAATATATTTGAGGGAAATATTGAGGGGTTACATTCTTTAATTAATTGGTTAGAGGGATTTGAATCTTCTGGAAAAACAAGAGTTCCTGGTCATCTATCTCTTGTTATGCACTTCAGAGAAATAATGAGTCAATTATATGAAGAAGAACAACTATCACATAAACCTAAAGCTGATCCATGAATAATATAAATAATTTTATAAAGAAAATATTAAAAGTATCTATTGAAAAGGAGTTTTCATTTCATCATCTTGGTATTGTTGGTTCTGACACTATTCACTTTATTAAAAGCAATGGTAAAGTTGATTACCCAAATATTTTAATAGCAGCTGGTTTTCATGGTGATGAACCAGCAGGACCGTTGAGTATTTTAGCTTTTCTTGAACAGTTAGATATAAAAGATATTTCTAATATTAATCTATCTTTTTTACCATTAGTTAATCCTTCTGGTTTTCGAAATATTACACATTGTAATGATTGGGGGGAAAATCCAAATAGAGGATTTTGTAACCTAAAAGTGAATGAAAAATTATCACTTGAAGGAAAAGTTTTGATGGAAAATTTAGAAATATTAAAAGAAAGTTCCAAAGATGGTTTTATATCTTTACATGAGGATGCTGACGAGAAACATTCTTATTTATATACATATGAGAAAAGTGATAAAATAGGACCTTTTTCATTAATGCTTAGAAATATAATTTTAAAACATTTTACTATGTTACCAGATGGAAACAATCCAATCGTTGGTAACATAGTAAATAATATTATTTTTAATGATTGTGATGGTTCTCTTGAGGATAGATTATTTCATGAAGGTTCTTCTTTTGCAGCATGCACAGAAACACCTGGAAAACATGGTTTATCTAAAAGAATTACAGCAGACGTTGAAATTATAAAAGCTTTTATTAATTTTTCAATAGGGGGAAATTAAATGGTGATATGTATAGATTTCGATGGGACGTGTGTAGATCATAGATATCCTGATATAGGTCCAGATGCTCCTTTCGCTGTAGAAACTTTAAAAGAGCTAGCTAATTTTGGACATAAACTTATTTTATTTACAATGAGAAGTAACATAGGTCTTGTTGATGCTATAGGATGGTTTAAAGAAAGAAATATTCCATTATATGCAATACAATTTAATCCTGAACAAAACAGTTGGTCAACAAGTAATAAATGTTATGCAGAGTTGTATATTGATGATGCAGCATTTGGATGTCCTTTGATTCACCCAGAAGGTTTTAATAGACCATGTGTAGATTGGACTAAAGTTATTATTAAATTTACAGAGGAGAAACAACTATGTGGGAATTTAATCCAGGTAGTGATGAAGCAATTAAAAGAGGATGTGTTTGCCCAATCTTAGATAATGAACATGGACGAGGATGTGGTTGGGTAAATGCAGATGGAACTCAAGCATTTTGGATAACACAAGGATGTCCATTACATTCATTAACGGAGATAAAAGATGAACAAAACAGAAGAAATTAAAAACCTCAAACAAAAAATTGAAGAGATGACTGAAACATTGGATTGTGCAACAAATAATCAATGGTCACAATGGGAACTTGATAAAAGTAGAATTATAGCTGAAAATATGGCTAACGGGTTTCGAATTATAGAGTTGGAAGAACGAATTAAAGAACTAGAGAAACTTGAAAATGCATTGAGAGGTAAGGTTCATAAATATCAACTTCTAATAGGACCTACTGAACGACAAAATGAAAAGTTAATAGAAATATTGAAAAATTTTGAATCTAAAATTTTTAAAATGTTCAATGATACTCAGGATTTGCTTGATGATGTTATGAGTATAAATCAGGAGATTGCAGAAGAAAAAAATATTAGTTCAGAGTATGTTATTCCAGAAGGAGCAGGAGCTTTTCTAGATAGAAATAAAGATGAAATTAAAGCTGCATTATTAATTTTACAAGGAGATGATAAAAGTAAATGAAATGGCATGGTGGAGAAACTAAAAAAGCAAAAAGAAATAGATTATCAGAATGGCATAAATATTTTGCTTGGCATCCTGTAGTAGTTGGATATTCTTATAATGGAAGAAAAATAAAATGTTGGATGTGTTATGTTGAACGACAAGGAAAACATGATTCCTACTTCAGTGATTTTAGAAATTGGAGATGGGAGTATAGAGAACTAGAAAGGACACAAGAAACACAAGAAATAAAAGGTTTTTTAAAAATATGGGCAAGAAAGAAAAAAGAATGAAAGATACTGCACCAATGAATAAAACAAGATGGAAAATAATTATGACCCCAATTGATAAAATAACTAAAGGATTAAAGTCAGAAGAATATTATAAAAGACAGGTTACGATGATACAAGAAATGGCTAATTGGTTTAAAAAGTGGAGAAAAGAAAAAAATGAGTGATGAAAAATATAAGCAAATGCTAGATCGTCACAAACAAGAAATAGAAGATTTTCGAAATAATTGTCCTCATTCTGTTATATCAGATTGGATTCCTTTTATGTGGGCACCTGGACATTTTTCACATCATGTTAAAGTATGTGAAAGATGTTATAAAACAATAGAGGAATCTATGCCACAACCAGTTATTAAAGCAGAGGTTACTTCTAGTTATCAAACTGAACATAAATGGAAAGAAAATGATAAAAAAGAAAAGGACTTATGATCCATATGATCATTTTGTGATATTATTAATTGGATTAAATATTTGGATGTTTACTAATTGGAAATGGGGAGTTGGTTCTATATTAATTATGTTTATTCTTGAAAGATATACTTAAAAATAGAGGGAAGAAATGAAAGTTTATATTTTTGAAATTGGTTCTTATTGGGATACTCCTGATGTAACAAAAGTATTTGGTAGTTTAGAATATGCTATGAGTCATATTCCAAAAGGATTTAAAGAACTAAAACAATGGGGTTGTGAAACAAGTAAAGAATATTACGCACAAAATGAAAAAAGTAGAAGATGGTTAAAAATAACTCCTCATGAAGTGGAAAGAGAGAATAGAAAAAGTTGAGTAATAATACTTGGAAATCATTTAGAGAATATATAAATAAAAAAGAAGTAGGAACTTCGATAAGTAGAAAAGAAATAAAAATGAATATAAAACATTATGGTTACTTTACTTTGGATACATATAAACGTATTCTTGAAGCTGTTGGGTGCTTAGAAACAGAAAAAAGAGGTCAATATAAAATCATAATGAAAGTTCCTGATTTACCATATAATATCATGAGAGATCTTGCTTATATAACTTTAGGTGGAAATAAAATTGGTAGGTGAAAGATGAGACTATTAATATTTAAAGGGTGTTTCGATCCAATTCAATGTCCATATATTTATACTAGCTCTAACTACCCATATGTTCTACACTCATGTAGACACCCAAAAATAAAAAAAGAATGTATGAACATGCAAATTCCATCTTTTGGTTTTCCATATTTTTGTGAATTATGTAAAATTATTGAAGAAAATAATGAGGATAAAAATGTCAAAAAAAAGAACGAGTGATACAGCAAGAGAATTAGCAGATGCTCTTATAGATATGATGCTTCTTTTTTCTAAGAAAAGCGAATATCATAAAAAGTTTTTATACTCTTTTAATAAAAGAATTGAAGAGAGAAAAAAAGAGTTAGGAATAAAAGATTCTATAAGAGATACAAATAATAATGTAGATATAAAATATCTTGGAATACCAAATATTTGTTTTTCTTTAACTGATGCTGATGATGATAGAGAAAAATTATTTTCAAAACAACGAAAAGAAAGAGGATTTGATAGTAGTGAGTTGTGGTCTTTCTTTAATACAATTACTGATTTTATTCTTCCTAGATTAAAAGTATTTAAAGAAAATACTTGCGGTCATCCTGGTTCATTAGAAGATGAAAAAGACTGGAGAGATATATTAGATAAGATGATAAAATCTTTCGAAATATCAAAAGAAAAAGATGGGATGATGAGTAATAAAGAATATAAAGAATGGAAAAAAGGAATGAATCTTTTTGTGAATTGGTATTTTGCTTTATGGTATTAATTAATTATAGAACAAATTAAAAATAGAGTGCTTTCTGCTCTATTTTTTTGTAAATTTTTTATGGAGGAATATTATGAAAAAAACTTATCTTCAAATACTAACTGAACAATTTGAAAAACAATTACCAGTTGGAAAACATAATAATATTCCAGATTCAGAGTTTGATAAGGATGAACTGAAAAAAGGAATTTCTGTAGAACATGAACATTCGAATGACCCAAATATTTGCAAAGCTATTGCAAAAGACCATCTTAGCGAAATACCAGGAACTGGAAAGGGGGATGGTTATTATTCATTATTAGAAAAAATGGAAAAAGAAGGTAAAAAGGAATCTAAATAAATGCCAGAAAAAAAACGAGTTTTCACTCCATCTAGGAGTTATGATATACAATTAAAAATAAAAGATTTAGATTACACAAATGATTTACAGCAGGTTAGGTTTGTATCTTCAATAGCTGGAGCTTATCAAATTGTTACTTTAGATATTTCGCTTGACCCAAATGATATAATATTAGAAAATATTTTTGGAAAAGAACCTTTGAATCTACAAATAAAAATGATAGGAAGAGGAATAGAAATAATACCTTCAGAACATTTAAATATAGAGTTAATGTATTTAGATTCTGATTCATCTATGCCAATGAAATCTGGATTATCAGAAGGATCATTTAAAGATAGAACAATAGTTTCATTTACAACAGTTCCGAGAAAACCATTTAAAGCAATGTCAACAATAGTTAATGATGTATTTATAAATAAAACTCCAACTGAAATTGTTTCTCAACTAGTATCTTCAACTGGATGTCAATTAGTTATGGATTCAGATGAAAAAAATAATAATAAAATAGATCAGGTAATGATTCCACCAACTAGTCTATATAAAACAATTAAATTTTTAGATGATAATTTTGGACTATATGAAGGAGCATCTAATTTAGGATTTTGTCAATTTGATAATAAATTTTATGTAATGAATCTAACAAAAAGAATGGATAAAACTCAAACATTTACAATATATCATCTTGCAACAGACTCGGATGATACTAATAAAATTATTGAAAAAAGTTCTGATGGTAAAAACTTTTTTACTTATAATGAGTTACAAAATGGTTATACAGGAAATGCCTTATTTGCTTCACTTGCAAAAAAAGCAAATATAATATTAAAACCAACTAATACATTATTTAAAACTAAAGTATTTGATTTAGCAGATATATGTAAAGATTATGGTGCTATAGCTAAAAATCAAGAAGTTGATTCTGATCCTGAGTTAAATAATAGAGAAACATATGTAACATCAGATCCCGGTTATGGTGAAGGTAATCTTGCTATATCTCCTATAGCTAGAAAAATAATAGGAATGGCAACTTTAGAATTTGATTTAGAAAAAGATTTACCCGTATTAAGTTTAATTAATGTTGGAGAACCTGTTAAAGTCATAACAAAAACAGCTGAATATATTCCTCTTAGTGGAAAATATTTATTAAAGTCTAGTGATATAACATTTAATAGACCTGCTGCAGATTGGCAAGCTACATGTCATATTGTATTAATGCGTTCAAATAAAACTATATAAAAAAAGAAAGTCATAAAGACCTTCTTTTTATGGTTAATAAGGATAAGGAAGTTGTAAAAGTTTTTACATCTTCATCAATAGGTTCTTTTGAGTTTCCTATGAATTGGTTATCAATGATTGAATTAATCAATTCATTTTTTTCTTCTAGAGGTATAACTTTCAACATCCCAAGCTGAACTCCAGTTACCAAATATCTTCCTGCCATTTTTTCTCCTTCTCATTACTTTTTTTCTTTTCAAGATCTTTCTCATATCGAGTTTTCTTCAAATCCCTCTTAGCTATCTTCTTGGATATCTTATCCCATCTTAATCTCCTTGCCATTTTATTTATTCTCCAAATTTATTTTATTTTTTAATCTCAGTAGCACGAACCCAATAACACCAATACATATTCATTAGATAAGAAACTGTATTGGAAATTCTACCTTCAGTTGAGGTATTTAAATTAGAGTGATAGTATTCAAATTGAGATTTATAAAACTCAATTTTAGATGGATCAAAGACATCTATTATCACTTATTGTATTTCTCCTTCCAAACTTTAGTTTTCTTACAAGATTTGCAAGTGACTTTCTTCTTGTAATTAGTTGTTTTTGTAGAAGAATTTCTAAGTCTTCCACAAGCCACAATAACCGCATTATAAAAATGTATTATCTTTTTCATATTCCTCCTCCACCTTCAATTAAATCCTTACTTAGAAGATCTTCTTGTTTTTTGTTGTAATATTCATCAACAAATGTAAAGTGAGGATATCCTTTACTCCAGTCGATTGATGCAAAGGGTCTACCGAAAAAAGTTATTGGGTTATCAAATATTATATTTTCTGATTGATGTAATCCACAGATACAATAGATGTAATGCATTGCACGCCCAATTGAATTTCCTTTATATTTGGAATACCATCCTTCCTCTATTCTATCAATTGGTGTTTCTTTCATGATATATTCTGACATTTTTCCTTCTCCTTTTTTATTATATTATGAGTCTTATAGACTCTTAGTTTAAACCTTCTTCTGAGTATCTTTCAGAACCTGTTATTCTACTTAAAGCAACCAATGCTTCATCTCTAAATTTTCCATCAGGAGATTCATTAAAAACTTTAATTAAAATTCTTTTTTTCCATGAAGGAAAATGTTTTATACATCTAACAGCTGCACGAACTGAAGTTTTCTGGTTAAGGTAAGAAATGATACTATCTTCAATGATTTTTCTTCTATCTATAATAGTTTCTTCATCATAAATATTTACCATAATTTTATCCTCCAAATTTATTTTCTTTATAATTAATATATATAGTAATTTCAACCAAAACTAAAACTTTAGTTACTATTTAATTCAAGAACAAATAATAAATACCAATGGTAATACGGTTAAAGGAATTAATGAAAAAACTAATTTTTATTTTAGCAATATTATTAATATCATGTAGCACTCCATATATTCATGAAAATAGTATGTGGTATGTTGAAGATAATATGTATGATACAAGAGTTAGTAAAACCGACATTGATAATCCAGCAAAAATTATATATGATGGAAATAAAATTGTTTTTGATAATAGAAACCCCAATATAGAGGAGATAGATGTTAAGTAAATCACAGCAAGTAAATGAATACTTGAAGTGTAAAAACTCGTTTGAATATTATTGTAGAAATTACGTCTATCTAGAGATTCCTGGTCAAGATATTTTATTTCAACCTTATAAAAAACAAATTGAACTTATTGATTTTATTAACAAAGAAAAATATTGTATAATTTTGAAATCACGTCAAATCGGCATCAGTACAGTTACACAAGCATATTGCTCTTGGTTAGCTAACTTCTACGAAAATACTGTAATTGGAATCATAAGTAAAGATGCTCCAGAAGCTACAGTCTTTGCAAGAACAATAAGAGGAATGATTGAGAAGCTGCCACCTTGGATGAAACCTCCTAAAGGTTCAAGTGGACCAGGATTTGCAAAATTTACTGAACAGAGTTTTATTTTAACAAATGGAAGTAAAGTATTTGCTTCTACAGTTAACCCAAATGCTCCAGAAAAAACTCTTCGTGGTAAAGCAATTACATTTCTTGTAATAGACGAAGGAGCATTCATTCAAAAAATTGATGAAGCTTGGGTTGGTCTTGTGCCCGCTTTATCAACACAACATAAAGCATGTAGATTAAATAAAGTTCCATATGGTTTACTTATATTATCAACACCAAATAGAACACTAGGAACTGGAGCTTGGTTTTATAATAAATATACAAGAGCTGTTTCAAGAGTTAGTGATGAAATTATTGGTTCGGTTAAACCTTTTGTTATACATTGGAAACATATTGAAGAATTAGCAAATGATCCATTATGGTATAAAACACAATGTGAACTATTTGATAATGATCCTAAAAAAATTGAACAAGAATTAGAAATGAAATTTCTTCCAGCTGGAGGATCTTTCTTTAGTGATGAGATTTGTCTCAAACTTCAAAATAATACAATTGATCCAATAGAAACTATGAAATTATTCAATGGTGAAATTTGGGTATGGGAAAAACCAATTGAAGGTCGTTATTATATTACTGGAGTAGATACTGCTTCTGAATATGGAACAGATAATTCTGCGATTACTATATATGATTATGAAACATTAAATCAAGTTTGGGAATACCAAGGAAAATTACCAGTTAGAGATTTTGAAAAAGTTGTAAAATTTGCTTGTAGTCAATATAATGGAACAGTTGTAGTTGAAAATAATTCATATGGAAATCAAACAACTGAGTCTTTAGATAACAGCGAATATATGCACATGTTATATAGAGAAAAACGAAGTGAAAATATTACAAAACCTGGACTTACAACTAATGTAAAAACTAGACCTTTAATGATAGATTCATTATATGATTATATTACAAAATTTCCAGAGATAGTTAAATCAAAAAGATTAGCTTTAGAATTAATAGGATTAGTTCAAAAACCTTCTGGAAAAGTTGAAGGAGATAAAGAATGTAGAGATGACTTAGCTCTTACAGCATCAATGTGTTTTTATTGTAGAAAATATGATCCTCCTTTAATGATAGATTCTAGTAAATATCATGAATCTATGTTTGAAGATATTATGGATATGAACGACCAGCAATATAGAAAAAAAGGTGTAGATTTGGATAGTATTATTATGAAACAAGTTAAATCACAAATTCATGATCCTACAAAATCTTTTGTTGATACATTACAATATTATAATAAGGGATAAAAAATTATGATAACTGAATTATTTGCTTTACCAATAGGACTTCAAACTGTAGCAAAATTTGAAGATGAAGAGTTTTTTAGTTCTAATAGTTTGAAAGAAAAACTCATTATAGTTGTAAAAGAATCATCTATTTTAAAACCTATTGAAAAAGAAGTAATAACATTAATAAATGATAATAGGATAATACCTATTTTTTCAAATTCTGAAATTATATCATATTTAAAAAAGAAATTATTTCCTCCTGATAATGATAAATTTTTTAAAAGTATGGGGTTTTGTGACCATGACAAAATATATATTCTTATTGATAATAATTCAAACTTAATAGGATTTGCAAAAGATAATTTTTTGGCAAGATTATTATTACATGAACTTATGCATATGGTTGCTTCTTTAAATCCAAATTATTTTTTAGTAACTTTTAAACCACAATTAACTATTTTTTATAAAGACTTATTTACTAGACTATTCAAATTAAAAGATTCAAAAAAAATAGATTTAATAGTTGAAGATTTTTATAAAAAACTGTTTTATAGTAATGAAGCTGCAGATCCTAAATTAGATATGCATAGAATTGTTTTTTCATTTAATCTCTTAAAAAAATATTCATTACTAAAAAAAGAAGAATTTGAAAAAGTATCAATGGATTATGTAAAAATTGTTGTTTATCATCTTACAGATCAACATGCTAATGTATTTACTCCAAATAATAAATATATTTTAAGAGAACCTTATCATGTATATAAAGATAAGTTTGGATTTTTTCCAATTACTAAAAATTGTGTTCAAGAACTTTTTGTTCCTTCTGAAGTAATATGTAGTATAACTGAATATAAACAAACACCAGAAACTTATAAAGCAATAAAGAAACTTGTTTAAATTAGAGGAGATTTTATAAATGGCACCAAAGAAACCAGATCTAGCAAATATGGATCCAAAAGATGTTTCGTCTAAAAGTAGATCAGCAAATATAAGTTCTCTTTCTGCAACATTATCTAAACATCAAGATGAAACAAATAAAACCATGCAAGCTATTACAAAAACTATAGCAAGTGTAGCGAAAGAGCAAAGAGACACAACTAAGAAATTAAGAATTAGAGAGGTTGGTTATTCAAAAGGAATAAAAGAAGTAGATAAATCAATGACTGTCATAATGAAAAAATTAGGATATACTATAGATGAATTTGGAAGAGGTGCTAAAAAAATAGCAGCACAAACAGCAGTAGCAACTAGAGATACTTTAAAACAATATTCAAGAGCAATTGGTCAAGATTTAAGTGTTAATAAACAAAATATGGTAGCTATGGCTTTATCACAAGCTACTCCTATCTTTGGATATTTTGCAGCTAAATTTATGGAAACTGATGTATTTGCAAAAGCAAAAGTAAAAATACAGCAGTCATTAGCAGATACATTTTCTGTTATAGGAATGAAAGTAAGAGAATGGTGGACTAAAGCAAAAGAATCAGGAAAAGGTGGAATAGATAAAATAAAAACAAAATTGAGAGAAAGAAAAGAAGCTCAAGATCAATCTAAAAAAATAAAAATAGAAAAACCCGAAACAATTCCAAAAATGCAAAAGGGAGGATATGTTCAAAAAGGAGGAGTAGCTAGACTTCATGCCGCTGAAGTAGTTGTTCCATTTGATAAACTACTTGATAGATTTACAAAAATATTTGAACCTCTATCAAAGAATTTAAAAGCTTCAGGGTCGGCTGCTAAAGAAATTAGAAAATTAAGAATTTCATTGGTTGGATTGGGTCAAGAAATACCAGCTGGAATATTAGAAGGGTTTACAAAAAATCCAAGATTTAGAGGAATTTTTACAGCATTTACTTCATTAACTCAATCTTTTACTACCCCATTAAAATTTTTATTTAGACCAAGAGGAAGTTATTTTGCTCATATTCCAAGAAAAGGAAATCCTTTTACAAATGCAGTAACTGTTTTAGGACTTATATATTCTGCAACTCAACCTAAGTTAGATGCAATGTTAAAAATATTACAGAATATAGGAGAAGCTCTAACAGGACAAAAACAAAAAGGTGTTGAATCTAAAACCTGGACTATGTTTGAAAGAGGTAAAGATTTTATTCAAGGAAAGAATAAAGATAAGTGGAAAAATCAAATAATAGAAGATGTAATAGGATCACTGGGTTTAGATAAAAAAGCCCTAGATAAAAGCGGAGCAACAGGATTTGCTAAAAAAGCAATGGGTGTTAAATCATCAAAAGATATTGTTGAATTAAAAAATATATCTAAGAAAAATTTAAGAGAACTAGTAGACTTAACTACAAAAAAAGTTAAAACTGATAAAAAATTATTACAAATTACTGAAGATTCTAAGAGTGAATTAACTAAAATTAGAAAAAGTTCAAGTGAACATATGAGTACTCTTATGATGATTATAACAGGTGGTCTTGGTTTACTTAAAACTATATTTGGAAAAGCTCTTCAATTATTAAGTCATATACCTGGTCTTGGTGGATTAGAAGGAATAGGTGGAAGTCTTTTAAAACATGCAAAAAAAGGTGCAGCAGGAGCAGCAGCAGGAGAAGCAGCTGCTGGTGGCGCAGCAGGAGGTACAGGTGGTGTAGCAAAACCTGGATTATTCAACAAAGGAACAGCAGGAAAAGGACAATATGGAAAATATGGGGGAACTGGAGTTAGAGCAGGTGGAATAGCAGGTATGGGTATGGGTGCTACTATGTCTACTCTTGCTGGTGCTGGAGCTGGAATAATGTCAGGGATGGAAGTTGGGAAAGAAAGAGGTGTAGCATCTGGAGTTGCTCAAGGAATGATTTCTGGAAGTTTATCAACTATTGGTGGATTAATTCTTGGACCTGTTGGAACTGTAGTTGGAAAACTATTGGGAGATGCAATTGGAAAAGCTGCATTTGGTATTGGAGATTGGATGGCTAAAAATTTTAATATATTTATGTTAGTTGAAGATTATATTATAAATCCAATTACTAAAGCATTTAAAAGTTTAACTACATGGATGGCGGATTTACCAACTAGAATGATAGATTGGATAACTGATAAGCTTCCTCATTGGGCAAAAGACCTATTTAGTACTAAACCTATAAGCGAAACAGCTAAAACAGCAAAAGAATCTATACCTGAACCAGTTACTAGAGATCCATTTTCTTCTGCTACTGCTGGAGCGCAACGTGGAGATAGTGATTGGAAAGAAGTCCCTCAAAAATTAGAGATGCTTAATAAATTTGGAATATTTGATTCAACTGAGGATATATTTAAAATTAACGAAAATTTAAAACAACAACAATCAAGCGAAGCTGAAAAATCAGGTGGAATCACTAGTAGATTTAAAAAAGCAATTGGGTTTGCAAAAGAAAAATTAGTTGGGGTTTCACCATCCCAAATGTTAGACTCTACACCATTTCCATCTCAAAATAAAGAAGAAGCAAAATCACATGGATTAATTGCACCAGGTGGAGCTCATATTGATAGAATAAACCCTGGTATGTATAAAGCTTTGATAGATATGGCAGAAGAGTATAAACAAAAAACAGGAAAACCAATTACTGTAACTGATGGTTTTAGATCCATGGAAGAACAAACTAGATTATATCAACAAAAACCTGATTTAGCAGCACCTCCAGGTAGATCAATGCACCAGTTTGGAGTTGCAGCAGATATTGGAACTGCAACTGGAAATGAATTAGGAGAAATGGGGTTGTTGGATAAATATGGATTTACTAGACCAATGTATCCTGGAAGACGAGGAGGAAAGGTTGAACCTTGGCATATTGAACCAACCGCAATTCAAGGAAAATATAATGAAGTAAGATCTGGTGGAGTATTTAATACTAGAAAAGATTTAGCTTTAAAAGACCAAAGAGGAGATGCAACACAAGTAAAAGAAGTATTTGGAAAATCATTTACAGATAAGTCATCTATTGCTAAAGGGCAAGCAACTCAAAAGATAAATGATACAGATGCATTAGTACAATCTATTATATCATTGAGAGATACAACAGAAAAAGCAATAGGAGAAAACCAAAAAAATAATGCAACGATTATAACCAATGTTACTAGTTCTATTTCTGCTCAAATGAGTAGTTCTATGAATTCAGTAGCTAATGCTATGAAAGATAATAAACCATCCAATAAAGCTATAACGGATGTGTTATCAGGAAATGTAGGATAAAGGAGTTTTAAAAAATATGCCATCTATAACCAAACCTGGGTCATCTATAAAAACCCAACCAAAAAGTGCAAAAGGAACTAAAACAGGACGACCTATTACTCCAATTATAGGAGCTCCAATGATACCTTATTTAGAAGCAACATCAAATATGCAACGTAATGCAATGCCTATTATTAATATAGTTCCTTGTACACCACATATAGCAGAGGGGTTAACATTATTTACTTTAACTGGTCAAATGGCTCAATATAAAAGTAAACTTAGAGAGCTTGGATATGAACTTGGTACTGGTAATACAGTGAAAATATGTTTTCAAGGAGATGTTACTCCATCTGAAGCATTTTCTAATGATTATGGTGAGTCATTTTTAGCTAAAATGACAAATATGGCATCCGAAGGAATATCTGATTTAAATCAAATAACAGGTTCTAAAACTGGAACCGAATCTGCTAAAAAATTAGCAAACGCTTTAAGTGGAGCTGCTAAAGATACTATGTTCGAAAAAGCAGGTGATTATTTAAAGGCAAAAAGTGAAAACTTAGATAAATGGGCTAAATCTAATGCTGGAAAAATGGGTGGGACTGCTGGAATGATTAATGCCATGTTAGGTGGAGCAAGAATTGATTTTCCTCAAGTATGGAAAAATAGCGCATTTTCATCAAGCTATTCTATTACTGTTAAATTATATAATCCAAGTCCAGGTAACATTAAAGCAACAGAATATTTTATAATTGGTCCATTAACCGCATTATTATTATTAGGTTTACCATCACAACAAAACGAAGATAATAGAGCTTATAATTATCCATATTTTCATAAAATTTATAGTGAAGGTCTCTTTAATATTCATCAAGGTGCTATAACGTCAATACAAGTTAGTAAAGGTGGTGAAGGGTCAATAGGACTTAATCAAAGATTAGGTTTAGTTGAAGTACGAATGGATTTTGCAAACTTACATGCTCATATGATTGGTAGTTCTTCTTCAAAATCTCCTATTCCAACTTTAATGAGCTATGTTGAGAGTTTAAGAAAACAACTTATTTTAAAACCAGTATATATTAAAACACCAACCACTGAAGATCTTAAAAGTCAAAAAATACCTGCTGCTGGAGAGAGTGTTGCACAACCAGGACCTCAACCAAGTACCACAACTTCTCCTACAGAAAGAGTAGATCAAGGCGCTTCGGGTGCATCTGATAGTTTAGAAACTTTAAATCCTAAAGATTTATCAACTCAACCAACGATTACATATTCTTCATTAACTCCAGTGGCTCCACCTACAGTATCTCAAATGCCTACATCTGTACAAGATGCACAAACTATAAAAGCAGATACGTCAAAAGCAAAGAGTACTGCTATGAATTTAAGATTATTACAAGATAGAGCAAACCAGGTTGCTAAGTTGAGAGGTGGTTAACAAACTTTATTTCTAAGAAACATTGCTAGATAAAAGGATGTGAAAGATTGGGTGAGGAATTTAGTTTGGTTGGTTAGTTTTTGGTAGGATTTTTTATATTTTGAATCAGTAATAATTTTTTCAGTTAACTGAGAAACTTGTTGTTTGTAATATATTTTTTGATTAGTTCTTTTTATTCCCATTAAATCACTAGTATATTTAAGAAAATCTTTTCCACATAATTGACTCATACTATTTATATTTTTTAAAAATAGTTCATATATTAACCTAATATCATCTGCATATTTAAGATCACTTAAATTATCAACTATATATTCTGCAAACAATATATTTATTCTTGATAATTTTTTTGCATCATCAAAAGCTTTTCGGTCTACTTCTTTATAAATAGTAATTTTTGAAACAATATCTTCAATTACTCTTTGTCCTTTCTTTAAAGATTCAATTTCATATGTTCCTTCTGATCCTTCTTTTTCACTTGGAGAATATCCTTCAATACCTTCCTTTGAATATTTATAATATAATTCAGCAAATGATCTAATTGTTTGAGCTATTCTATGTCTACATTCATATACAAATCTTGATATTCTTTCAGGATCATCAAATGTTTCTAAATCTTTTTTATATCTACGATGCATTTCTTGTGCAATATGATATAGGAAATTAGGAATTGTTTTTTCTCTAGACATTAAATTAGTTTTAGATATATTATCAAGAGTATAGCTGAAAACTTCAGAATTACAATAGTCTCTAAAATGTACATAAAATCTATGTGAATAAAAATTTATACACAATAATATCATTGTAGCCATAAAGGATGGAAGATCTTTTTGTAACGAAAAATAATAGAGTGTAAAAAGAAGAATATTTGTGAGAGTATCTTTTAATACATAATCAGCTGCTAATCTATCTGTGTGAAATCTTTTGGAAAAATCTCTAATATCTTTAACTGTTAACCCTGTTAACTGTAAAATTTCTTCTCCATAATAATGTTTATATGGCGGCGCATAACATGGTTCATTCAATTTTCCAAGTTCTGTAGCAACAACTTTATTTATATAGTTTTTTAAAGCAACTTTATCAATTTTAGATACTGATAATAATTCTTCCATTTTTAACCTAAAACCTTTACAGAAATATCTGAAATTGAAAAATAAATATATTCTGGAGTATACTCTAATAATTGAGATTGACTAAAATCATCAAGATTAAAATTAAAAAATATATTAGATTCTGGTTTTATTAAATTACAATATCCTACTCCATCAGTTTCTTGAACTACTGCTATTATTTCTGATCTATAAAGACTAATATTGGAACCAAATCTAGATTTAAAAGCACTTAAGATATTAGATTGTATTAAACTTGTTAAGGCAGAATCAGATGATAAATAATCAGTTGCTTTAACAACCTCTATACTAATTTGTAAAGGTATATTATATTCAGGAAGGAACCATTGTGACCCAGTAAATATGTATTTTAGATCTACATCTGCAACATAAATCATATCATCCATAATTGGATTAAAGAAATACCAAGTTTGCGAAGTACTATCTATACATTGCGCTATATTATTTTTTTGACCAGTCCAGACACCACCCTCTGTTCCATTAACAATATATGAATCTCCTATATTTCCATGAGGAACCGAAGATTGGCTTATACTCATAACACTTGATTTTGTTATATTGTTATATTGCATATTTGTTAAAAGTCCAATTGTATTAGAAAATTTAACATTAACAAAATCTGTTATCATTTTATAATTTGAAAATGTTAATGATGACATCATATATTGTAAAACTTGAAGTTCGAAGTCTTTTTTAATTATAGAATTATAATAACTTGTTAATATAACTGGAATATCATATATGGTAGCTATATTATTAATAGGATCATCTATCATATTTGACATCATAAAATCATTTAGTGATTTTCTAAAAGTTACTGTTATAGAATATATACATATTTGAGTTGATCCAGAACTAATTATAAAATTAAGAATTATATCACCATCTGGAAATAAAGTATAAGGATTAAACGAATATGTAAATAATTTATTTGTTGTATCATTTGTCATTTGATAAATTTGACTTGATTTCATTATTTCTAATTTACATGAAGCATTTGTATCAGTTCCGGTGTAAGTTAATTCAAAAACAGCAGCTCCAGTTGTAGAATCAAGATACATATTTAAATTTTGAATTGCAATATCATTATAACTTGGATTAAAAGTTGTTTGTAGATTTGGTGTAAGAGTAACATCATACATTATATAATCATAATATCCTGAACCATTTGTATAATCTAATGTAAGATTAAATAGTGTAGAATAATTAACACCATTAGATGTTATAATTGTTCCTCTTGGAATATTAGTAGTTGATCTAGGAACTATTAATTTCTCATTTCTTGTTGGAACCAAAACCCCACCAAAATCTAAATTAGAGTATAATTGAATTTCATTGCACTTAATATCTGATCTTTTTAAAACAGGAAGCGGAGAAGAATGAAACGGAGAATATGGAATAACTACATCAGTATTTTGATAATCAACTTCTGAAACTAGTCGACCAAGTGAAACTAAATTTTTTATTGAATTAGATCTAATATCTTCAGTTGATTCTTCGTCTTGACCACCATTAGCTGGAGATGTATTAACACAGGTATAATTAACAATTTGTACCGCTCCAGACAATGTTGTAATATAAATTTTATCCCCTTTGTTTATAGATGCAGTAATTACATTTCCATCTTCACCCTCTGTTTCATATATTGTAACCGCAACCGTTGAACCAGCTGCTGGTTGAGCTCCTATTAATCCATTACCAAAATATAAAGTTCTTCCTGCTGGAGTTCTTCTTGAAACAAATCCATAATCAGTTGAAGACATTAAATATAAACTATTATATTCTGTATAAGTAGTTGATCCTGAACCATTTGGATCTATGACTTCAACAGCTAAACTAGAAACTTTACCTTTAATGGGAACATCTATTGTTACAAATTGATATATTTGTAAATCTGAATCTATTTGAAATTCTTGTTGACTAAATTTATATTGTCTAACAGGTAAAACAAATCTAAATTCTGGTACAGTATAATCTATTTCAACAGGTAAATTATATGATTTACTTCCATCTGTTACCGTTATAGTAACAGATGCATTATTTACTACGTTTATTGCTACAGAATAATATGTTGTAAATTGAATTGCTCCTGCATAAAATATAAACCCATTTGGAATATAAAATGTTGCATTTGAGTCTCCAAAACCTAGAGGAATAGACATTAGAATATTTGCTGTAGAAAATGATGCTTCTCTGGTATTATATCCTAAGAAAGCTGATAAATTAATAATTGATTCAGGAAGTTGAGCTTTTGTGAGGAAAAATTCTTTATATACAGAAGTTTCATAGAATAGAAGATTTGAAGTTAAAGTTGATAATATATTTATTACAAAAGAAAGAAAAGATGATTTCGTTAAATCTACATTTTCCAACTCCATATAATATTGTATATATTCTATTATTTGAGTTCTAATTTGATCTCTAGATAAATAAATTTGATTACTTATACTAGTGTCTACAGCCATTTCAAATCTCCATTTAGTTAAAACTTTATTTTTCTATACGAAATATAATCCTGAATTATCATCATATAAATTTTTTAAATTTGATCTTAAAATTTCTGATTTAGATAACATTCGTGTCATCGTTTGAGATTCAGGAATTGTGTGAATTTTTTTATCATACTCATAAAAAATATAGTTATTTGATACTTGTAGATCTACTTCTTGGTTTGTTCTTGATTGTTCAACAGTTAACGTTAATTTCCAATAAGTCTTATCTGGTCCTTGTTTTGTTAATCCTGTTACAGCAAAAATAGCATATGAATCTGGATCAGTTGAATAATATTGTTTTCTACCAATTACAACCATATCATTTGGATATGGTATAAGTCCATATGTATCTGGAAAAACTATTGCAGAATTACCTTCATTTACATAACCTGTTTCTTGAGCATCAAAGGTTGTAGATGTTTCTTCAATAAAATAAACAGGAAGAAATAAATATTTATTCCACTTTATTCCAGATAAACTTCCAATTTTTTCATAAGAACCACCCATTAAAAATTCATTATCCCAAACAGTAGTACTTGTATCTATATTATAATATGTAACTAAATAAGCAACAGCATGTTTACTATATATGTCATACAACTCACTCCAAAATTCATTTATATAGGCATACTGCCGCTGATAATTCTGCATTATTTATTAAGACTCCTTAAGTATTGACTTAATTTTAAATCTGCTTCTACTCTCTTTTGTCTTATTTTGATTAATTCATTAAATAGTTTATTTCTACATTTATTTTGTAAATTAATAGATTTAATTTTATTTGTGATTTTATCTTCTGAATATTTTTGAGCTTTAAAGTTTTTACATTTAGAAATCTCAGATTTTAACATATCCTCTACTTTTTCAAGAGACTTTACATTACATTTTTTATAACATAATTTTTTATCTTTAATTTTTTTATTTATTTTACAATTATATCCACATTTCCAATTATACATTTGATATAATTTTCTAGTTAATAAAGCAATCGGAATGCCACCTGGAGTAACTATTATTGCTCCAGCTATTCCAGATGTTAAAGCTATTTTTATCATTTTTTGAGTTTCTGAACTAGACTTCTCATTTAACAAAAATAACAATTTGAAAGTACTAGAGTCTGAAAGATCTCTAGTACTTTCTATTAAATAATTAGATTCAAATTTAGTTAAAGAACTTGATTCTATAATTGCTATAAGTTTATCTCTAATTAACTTAAAACTTGAGGGCATTTTTAACCCTTATTTCCTTCTTTAGATTTTAACTTTGAAATTTCAATTAATTCTTTTTGATATCTTTTTCTCCATTTCATGATTTCACTCTGTAATTTTCTCCTACATTTTTCTGGATTAGAAGATTCTGCACACTTAGATAAATCTGAAGATATTGTAGAAATAACTTTTTTAGCTGCTGCTGCTTGACATTCGTGTTTAGCTAATTTTCTATGACCAATATTTTTTATAGATAACGATGCTCGAACACAAGGATCTGTAAGTTTTCTATATAGATAAAAAAGACCAACCCCACCAAGAGCTCCTAAAAATCCACCTTTTGTTCCCCCATGTGTCATTCTATCAGCTACACCACTTCCCTTTTTTAATGTAAACCCAAGAGCTTTTAGTGGAGCTCCACCAATTGCAGTCTTTCCAATTTTTCTTCCTACAAACCCTGCAGCTCCATATTTTAAAGCCTTTTTAGTTTTACCTTCAAAGTCTGTAATTTTCTCAGTTGTAATATTTTTACCTTCGTAAAATAATACAGAAACTAAATCTTTATAACTCATAGACATAACATGTTCTGTCAATTTAACTTGTTCAGCAAAAGTTAATTTTTTTCTTAAAGATGCGCTATTAGTAACTGCAGCAAGCAAATAATCTTTACAAGCCATTTCTAATATTTTAGAGTCAATTGCTTTATTTTTTTCCATCTTAATTATTCCTCCGTTTTTATTATATAAGATTCATATCTTGTTTTATCACCCATATAAGCCATTTTCTTATCTGCTGACATTTTCATATCAGTTGTTGATTTAATATCAGAAGATTCAAAATCAAATTCACCAGTCATTAAATAAATTCTTCTTTTATCAGTACTATAATCTGCTTCAAAATCAATATGTAAATCAGATAAGATCATTTTTCCTTTTTCATCCAATTTAATATCATACTCACCAGAAGTTATTTTTGTTGGTGTGCATGTTATTTCTTCTAACACAATAAATCTATCTTTAAAATATTCTTTTTCTTTTTCAATAATATCTTCTACTATTTCAGAAGATAATCTTATAATCAATTGTGTTGCATAAACTCCTTTATTATCAATTAGTTCCCCAATCATTCCCAAATATAAATATGCTTCTTCTGAAATTGGAACTAGAAATAGATGTGTATTCCCTACATGCTTTTTCTTAAAAATACCTTTGTAATTTTTAAGTACACAATAGTATAGAATCATTATTTATTATTCCTATTTTTTAAGAAGATAAGTTAAAATAAGTATTTTTATCTATAATAGCAGATAATTGTCCTTCCTGGTGGTCATACTCAACAGATATATCAACTGAAAAACCTTTATTTTCTTTTAAAAAATTAATAGTAATATTAGAAGGAGTTGCTCTATTATCATAAATTTCTAAAACTGTTTCAATTTCATCTTTTATTTCTTCTATTGTTTGATCATCAGCTGGTTCAAATACAAATTTATATAAATTACTCCCATATGCTGGGTCATGGTCATAACTTCCTTTTGGGGTTAATAAAATATTATTCCATGAATTTAATATTGCTTCTAAATCATTAATTCTTGTAAATTCTCCAGATGGTGTTAATTTACAAGTATAATCGGAAACCTTACTATTAGATCCTACAACATTTTTCTTAAATTTATCTAATAGATTTGCCAAATATTTACCCTCTTATATTATTTTTTATGACTACCAGATTTAGTTTGTTTTTCTTTCATTATTTTAGATTTTTCTTCTTCTAAATCTGTTTTCCATTTTAATAAATCATATAATCTTTTAACAGGCATAGTTATTATATCACTGTATGTTTGGTGACATAATTCAATAGCTGAAAATATAGTTTCACTTAAATTCTTTTTATATTTATCTATTTCAACCTCATGAAGAGTATACCATGCGAAAAAAGTTTTCGACCATGTCGACTTTAATTACCTCCTCAAATCCGCAGTGTGTACAAAAAGATTTCATCTTTAATTCAATCCCAAATTTTCCAAACTCTTCATTATACTTTTCATAAATTACTCGTTTATCTCTTGCGGGTAAACTTCTATATGCATCAATAATATCATATCTGCTAGCATAAACTATTGGATCAGCAACTGCCTCTTCAACATCTTGTTCAAATCTATCAACAATTAATGTTTCTGTAATCATTTCAATTGTTAAACCAGGAGTAGCTGATAATGTCTTTATAGCTATTTCTTCTTCATCAATACTAGGTTGCTTTATATATGCATATACTCCTTTTGATATAGGAAGTTCAACCTTATATTTTTTTGATAAAATATCTTCAAATGGATATGGATTAATACTAAACATATCAGAAGCTTTAACTGTAACAGGATATTCTTTTTTGCAATTAGTACATCTAATATCATAGTTTCTAATTTCTTCATATGTTATGTGATAAAGACCATATAAGAGAGCATCTCTATCTTTTAAACTTAAAGATTTTAAAAATGTTTTATAATCTGTAATACTTTCAGGTTTTTGAACAATAGATTCATATAAACATTTATTCAGGTGCTCAGTAATCTTAGTTGGAGTCAAAAGACTACCTTTTAATCTTTCTTCCTCAGAAACACTGAGTGATCTAAGAGAAAAAGATAAATGTGTATGAGGAGTAATTACCTCATACTCTGGGTACTTTAAATTGAAACCTTTGAATGGCATTTTTTAATCTCCTTTCATTCTGAACTATTCATTATTTTTATTGTTTACTTTATTCGAAAATCAATTTTTAGTATTGATAACTTTTAACTGCACTTGCTGCAGCAGTAAGAGCAGAAGCGTAAGTTTCGCATTTTGACTTAACCCATGGTTCGTGCCACATATAGTCAAATTTAAACTCTTGTTCTATATCAAGTCTTCCAACAGTTTCAACGTCACCAGAGAATAAATCTTGAGGATCTTTAGTTGGAAAAACTCCATCATAGCAAGCATAATATTCTATGGAAATTCCATCAGGAGCAGTTGTCCAATAGTATAAAGTTGAAGCATATTTTGATTTTACCCAGCCGCTTCCATCATCATCGTCCTTTAAAATGTCAGAAATTCCTAATCTATAATCTCTAATCATTTTAACCCAAGAATGGAAAATATTAAGAATTGGTGTTTTGGAAAACTCAAGAAATTTAGCTGTGAAAGCTGTTCCATATTCTATATTTCCAGGTGCATTCCATTTGATTCCACCTAGTCCAGTAAATTCGATAGAATTTAAAGTTCCACCTGGAGGGGTAAATGATAAACATGATGCAGCAAGAATTTTTTGAGCATCATCAACAGATAATCCACTTGCATTAGCATCTAAATAAGTACTAAGTGCTGCGGGAAGAGGTTCAAACCAGATAAAGAACTGACCTGATGTATATGGGGTGGCGACTCCAACAGTAGTACCACCAAACTTTCTAGTTAAAATATTGTCGGCTGTTACAGCAAACGAAGTCTTCATTTTTTTATTTCCTCCTATTGTTTGTTAAGCATATATTTTCTAATTAAAATAAAATAGTTTTAATTATATTAATCTTCATCTTCATTTTGTTCTTCATCTTCCTTATCTTCATCGTTCTTTTTTTTAATTGGCATTTTTAAAGGTTTTCCAGAAGAGATAGAATCAATTCCACATATTCCTGCTGCAGAAGATACTTGCTCTTTTGATAAATATTCAAGATACAAATTAAGTATATTCATGCAATAATCCCAAAATATAATGAATTTATTATTTGTTCTTGAAAATTGCTAGGTTGAGTATTTTATTTAAAGTTACTTTTACTATATATATTAATAAGTGAATAAAATAATTTGTCAAAGAAAGGGGGAAAATAATTATATGAGTATTGAAGAAATTATGAATAAAGAACTTACATCGGAGCAACTTGAAAATTTGAGAGGGGTATTATCATCTATCCTTGGGCCTTATGCTTTTATAATACCTAAAGAACAGATTGAAAATTTTCGTAAAAAAGTAAACGGAGATATAAATAAACTTGATAAAAATTAATCAAAGAAAGGAGAATATTTTATGATCCAAGTAGGACAAGTTTACAAATTTTTTGATAACTCAGTAGTAGAGGTTCAGGAAATAACCATAAATCCTGATATAATATCAAACACAGTTTTATTAAATTTTCCTACTCAAAAAATTAGAGCAGGATATTACAGAGTAGCAGATTTAGAAAAATTTTCAAATTTGTTCAGACCAGTGTAAATTTAAAAATGGGGTATGTTTATATCCCATTTTTAATATATTATTCTTCAGGGATCATATAGTGGAAGTATAGAGGGTTTTGGACCCTCTCACGAAAGTTCGAATCTTTCTCCCTGAACTCATAAAAAGGAGAAAAAATGACGCCGTATGAAATAGTATATAAACTTCAAGCAAATGGATTTGAAGCATTTTTTATTGGTGGATGTGTAAGAGATATGTTAATGGGTTTAAAATCTAAAGACATAGATATCGTAACATCTGCCAAACCAGAAGAAATAATTGATCTTTTTAAAACACAAAAAATAAAAGAAGTTGGAAAATCGTTTGGGGTAATTTTGGTTGATGATATTGAGGTTGCAACTTACAGATTCGATATATATCATGGTTTAAATGATAAGAACTGTGAGATTGGATTTTGTTCTAGTCTCGAAGAAGATGTTTCCAGACGTGACTTCACAATCAACCAAATTGTTTATAATCCAATAAATAAAGAAATTATAGATTTTCATAATGGTCAATCTGATTTACATAAAAAAATAATTAGATTTATTGGAATTCCAATGCATAGAATCTTTGAAGATCCTAATAGAATTATCAGAGCATGTAGGTTTTTAGCAAAAATTAATGGTTACTTTGAAGATTTAACTTTCGAATTTCTTAAAATGTATTCTCATTATATTGACTCATCTGTAGCAGAAGAAAGAATAAGATTAGAAATTTTGAAAGCATTATCAACCATTAAAAAATCATCAAGATTTTTTACAGCATTACATGATATTGGAGGATTGAAATATATCCTTCCAAGTTTAGATGATTCTTATTTACATCCTGGTGGTCCGTATCATATTGAAGATGTATATGATCACTGTATGATGGCAGGAGATCATGTATCAACTAAATATCCTTTAATCAAATTAGCTGGATATCTTCATGATGTTGGTAAACCTATTTCATCTAGAATAAATCCACGAACAGATGATTTATGGTTTGAAGGTCATGAACAAACTGGACACACTGCTGTTATAGAAGATTTATCTCATCTTAAATTCTCAAATGATGAAATTTCGTATGTTTCAAATTTAGTTAAAAATCATATGAGAATTTCTCATGAAAGAACAAGTCCGAAGGGTGTAAGAAGAACTTTAAAAACATTATCAGATGATAATTTAACATATAAAGATTTAGTTCGGGTTGCTATTTCTGATAAGATGGGTGGATTAAAAGCAAGAGAAACATATAGAATGAGAGATATTTATAATCTTGTTAAAGCTTTTAAAACTGAGATTAATAGAAAATCAGTTTCTAAATTTTCAGATCTTGCAATTGATGGTTTTAAAGTTATGGAAGTAACAGGATTAAAACCAGGAAAAGAAGTTGGTGAGATTTTAAAATATTTAATGGATTGTGTTTTAGATGATCCTGAGTTAAATGACGCGGAAAAGTTAATTAATCTAATAACCAAAAATTAAACTAAATTAGGTATGGGGAGGAGAAAATAAAATGCGAGGAATATCAGTACCAAAGTCTTTTGAGAATTATTCTCTTGAAAACTTCTTTAAATTAGTTGATCGTTTTGTAAAATTTAATTCCTATAATATTTCGAATAAGGAAAAGAGTAAGTGGAATAGAGAATATAACTGTGAAGTTCCATTATTATTTGTTAAGATGTTAAGAGAAAAAGGTTTTAAAATAACACCCATGGTATATGGAGGATACCCTTATGAAATTCTTCTTTGTGAATTAAAAGACCAAACAAGTATAAAAAAAGTTAGTAAAATTTCATTTAATTATCCTTCACACCCAACAAGATCAGAATATCCAAAAGTAGAAAATAAAAAGATATTAAAAATTAAAAGAGAAAAATGCATGGCTGAATGTAGTCACAATAACAATGAAGGAAAAATATGTTCCTTCAGACAAAAAAATCCCATAATAGATAATGGGGTTATTCAAGATTGTGATTGTTGGGCAAAAAGATTTGATGGATTTAAACATAAAGCAGAAGCTCTAGCTGTATTTTCAGATATCTATGACTAGTGTTAAAATTCTAGTAGAGTCTATTTTTAATAAGACTCTACTAGATCAATAAGGAGAAAAATTAAAATGGGTTTTAGTGTTGCTGTAGAACCAAAAAAATATGTATTTTGTACAAACTGTAATAATCAAATTCATCCAGAAGAAAAACATTTAAAATTTATAGGATCTGCAAAGTATTATTCTGTATCAAAAAGACTATGTAGAGAATGTTTAGAAGCTATATTATTTATAATAAGGAGATAAAGGAATTAAATGTCACTCACTTGGAGTCAGCCAATATATCAAAACATTACAAATCAAAATATTGAGGAAAAAAATATGTGTATAAAAGCAAAGAAAAATGATATTATTAGAGTAGCTGAAAAAAATCTAGTTGTATATAAAGTTTTTTTATCTTATTATAAAAAATTAGTTTTACCATTTAGAAGAGTTAATGGAATTGATCAATATAAATTAACAAAGGTATCTTTAACTCACTCAACTATAAATCATGTAGTAAATACCAGAGCTTACGGATTTAATTATGGTTTTGGTTATCATTCTTTTGGTTCTTTAAAACAAGCTGAACTATATAAAATTAAAATGAATCATAAACATAAAGTAATTGTGAAAATGATAATTCCAAAAGGAACTGTATATGAAAGAGGAATAATTCAACATGGTTATGTTGGATCTGGATTAAGAGCAACAAGATCTGAATTTCTTCAATTACCAAAAGGAGAAAAAATCAAATGTGCTTAGAATTAACCAAAAGTGAATTTACACAAAAAAGTATAAGAGTATTTAAAGTATTTTTTATACGAGATGAAAAAATAACATTACCATTTAAAGATAAAGATCAAACTGTTTTTGATGTTTGCTCTAATAGATCTCATGGGTTTTTTGATGGTTTTGGTTATCATTCGTTTTTATCTAAAAAAAATGCTACTACATATGCTCACATTATAAGAACATATCAACCAGTTTGGATAATAGGAATGTTAATTCCAAAAAATAGTTATTATTCAGTTGGAAAAATAGAAAGTGGGTTTAAAGGATCAGGAATTGAAGCTGTAAGATCTGAAATTTTAACAGTATCAAAAGCTAAAAAAATAAAAATAAATCAGATGGCATCATTAAAATTTAAAGATTGTAATTTTGGAATTTCACAGGTATAAGGAGACTTCATTAATATGTCTAGCTTAATTGATGATTTAATAAAGAGGGAACTAATAAAAGATGTTCCATCATTTCTTTATAATAGTGTTCAATATGAAGTTATGATGGGATCAATTGCATATGGAGTAAGTTCAGATTTATCAGATAGAGATATCTATGGGTTTTGTATTCCATATAAAGAAATAATATTTCCTCATCTTAATGGAGAGATTGTAGGATTTGGTAGACAAAAGCAGGGGTTTGAACAATTTATGAAACATCATATTCAGGATAAATCAAAAGGAATAATGTATGATGTTACCATTTATAACATTGTGAAATATTTCATGTTATGTATGGAAAACAATCCGAACATGATAGATTCTTTATTTGTTCCACAATTTTGTATTTTACAATCAACTTCTATTGCTAACTATTTAAGAGAAAGACGAAAAGAATTTTTACATAAAGGTTCATGGTTTAAATTTAAAGGTTATGCATTTTCTCAAGTTCACAAGATGAATAATAAATCATTAAAAGGACTGGTAGATAAATGTAATAAACTATCAATAGATCCAGAAGAATTAAATAGTGATCTAATTGTAGTTGAGTTAATTAGACGTGGAAATAGAGAATTACAATGTTCAAAGGAGTTATTAAATATTAAAGAAACTGGAGTTGATAAATTAGAAACAAATGATGTAAGAGAACTTTATAATATCATGAGAGAATGTTTAAAAGAAGGAGGAAAACTTGGTAATCGTTTAGCAAGTATTAAAAAATTTGGATTTGATGTAAAATTTGCTTATCATGTAGTTCGACTTCTAAATGAAATTGAACAAATTTTAGTTGAGGGAAATCTGGAGCTTGATAGAAACAGAGAGCAGTTAAAAGCTATAAGACGAGGAGAATGGACATTAGAACAAGTTACAAATTACTTCAGCATAAAAGAAATAGAATTAGAAAAAGTATATCTTGAAAGTAAACTGCCTAATTATCCGAATGAATTAAAAGTTAAACAAATTTTATTAGATTGTTTAGAGATGTATTTTGGGAAGTTAGAAGTAGTTCCTGTTGTTTTATCTAATGATTCTCAAATGATATTAAAAGATTTACAATCAATTATTTCTAAATATTCAAAAAGTTAAGGAGATAAAAATATGGTTCTTGAAACTATAAAACAATTGGGAAAAATTAAAAGTGGAAATTCTTTTAGTGCATGGAAATGTCCTTTTCATGATCATATGATACAAAAAAATGTAACATATAAAGATATTGAAAGTGTTGGGATTCCTATATGCTCAGAATGTGGAGATGATATGGAATTTATATCTGAAAGATGGGAACCAAAAAAGTATAAGAAAAGGAAATAAAATGTCAGAAGATTATCCCCCAATTTTAGATTTAGATAATATTAAAAGATGTAATATAAATTGTAGATATCGTTTAGAGATTAATCTAATTGATAATGAAGATAGAAGATATAGAATTGATGACTATTTATTAGCTAAAGTTTTAAGGCATGGAATAAGAAAATTAAAAGTAGTTAAAAAAATAAGTCTTTATCATTTATATGATATATTAGATCAAAGTGAATAAAATGAAATTTTACGCATACTTACCAGATAAAAATGGAAATGAACCATTAGGAAGTTTTAATAAATTACTATTTCAATTAAAAACTATTTCAGGTGCAAGAAGAAAAGTTGATAGGATTTTTAACGGAGAAAATCATAAACTATTTAGTTATACTAATTTTTATGATGATAAAACCTTTAAGGATATTAACAAATGAAAAAATTACTTAAGGAATTATTTGAAGCAGATCACTCTTTGCATTATAGAATAATTATTGATAATTCAAAAATTTTAGCAGACATTTTTGATGAGAAAAATAAAGAAATTTGTTCAACCTGTCCAAGAATTCAAACCAGAGACTTAAAATATGGCTGCTGTTCAGACTGTGGTCATTCAAATGGATATTTCAGAAATTTGTATGATAATATTGTCTCTAATCTTTTTCTAAATAAAATGAAAAAGAAGTTTAATTTTGACAAGAAAAAATTTGGGTTCTTTAATAGTGAAAAAATGATTTGTAGTCTTCCCAGAGAAATAAGAAGTTATACCTGTTTAAACTATATATGTGGAGATATGAAATTAACTGGAGATCAAGTTGATAAAGTTAGAATAAGTTCTAAAATTATACAACTTGCTAAAATGGATTTAAATCTTCCATATTAATTAGAGGATGTTACCTATGAAACGAGTTCCAAAGATATTTCAATTACTATTTCCACCATACTATACAAGCACTGAATTTTTTATAATTTCTAAACAAGCAAAAATTTTAGCAAAAATTTTTGATAAACTGAATGATGATATTTGTTCAGATTGTGGAAAAGATAATAAATCAGAAAAACCAACTGGTTGTTGTGGTGCTTGCGCTAGAAAAGTTGGACATTTTAGAGAACCAAAATATCATGAAACATTTCAATTGATGGAAAAAATTAAGGAAATGTTTTTATTTGATTCAAAAACATATGGTTTTTTTGATGATGAAAAAATGAGATGTAAATTACCAAGAGAATTACGAAGTTATACTTGTTTAGATTACGCATGTCAAAGAATGAAATTAACTTCAGCAAAACATCATGAAATTAAAATGGCAGTTAGAACTATCTATTTAGCAAGACAAGAATTAAAACTTCCATATTAAGGATCTATTATGAAAGAAATAGGAAGAGTTTTAAAAATGGACTGGGGTTCGAAAGTTGTATCTATTGCAATATATTTCAAAACTCCAAAAGAAATGAATATTCCAAAAGAAGGAAGATTATTTAAAATATTTGAGTTTGACGGAGAAGTTATAGAAAAGGATGTAGGAATCCCTGGTGAAAAAGTATGGGGATATTCATTAAATCAGATTATAGATGAAAAAAAATTAGCATTCTTAACAAAAAAAGAGGTGGAGGAATTAAAATGATTGCAGTGTGTGGAGATTTTCATGGTAGCTGGTCAAAAGTAAATCAGTTCTTAAATAGTCACCTGAAAATCTCCATGATTTTACAATGTGGAGACTTTGGATGGTGGCCAAGGTTTCATGGAAAGACTTTTCTTAATAAAGGTGTCATTAGATGGAATAACTATGGTTTAAAAAATAAACATGTAAAAGTTTTCTGGTGTCCAGGAAATCATGAAGACTGGGAATCTTTAAAAAACTTAAAAACAAATGAAGTTAGTCCAAATGTTTTTTATATGAAAAGAGGATCTATATTAACTATTCCTGATGGAAGAAAAGTTTTATTCATGGGTGGTGGTCTATCAATTGATAGAAAATATAGAACAGAAAGAGGATTAGATTTTGGATGGTTTTGGGAAGAAACAATATCTCAAAAAGATATTGAAGAACTTCCCGATGAAGAAATTGATATTATAATTTCTCATACAGCACCAACTGAATTCAAAATTAAAGATTATCATGAAGAATATTCTTCAGATCCTTCTAGAAAAGCTTTAAGTTATTTGCTAAATAAATATAAACCAAAACTTTGGTATTTTGGTCATATGCATAAATTTCAACAAGGTTTTGATAACAATTGTAAATGGGTTTGTTTATCTGCTATTGATTTTGAAGATAGATGGTGGATTCCTTTGGAGGATTGAATAAATGAAGATAGCTAAAACAATAAATATATGTAAACATATTTGTTTGTGTTCTTTTGGTTGGGTAATTGTTGGAACAATTCCAAGATCTATTGGAGTTATGCACTCAAAGAGTGAGTTCTTTTATCCAATGCTATTTGCTGATATAATAATTACAGCAAGTTTTTGTATATCTTTATATTTATTTATTAAATTAAAGATATCTGATTAAAAAGGAGATAAAAATGGATAGTCAATTAGATGTTAGGATAAAAATGATTAAATCAATATCATCAGGTGGAATAAAATCTCTTAGTAAAACTAAAAGATATGGTTTAACTATATCCACTATATGGATATCAGATCTTGGATATGAAACAGCAATCTTTGATATGGTTGGAGCTCACCCTGTTGAACGTTGTGAAAGCAAAAAAGAAGCTTTGGTAAATCATGAAAAATGGGTAAACAAATCAAATAGATTAGTAACAATTTTAAAATTGGGTTATCCAAATTCATCAATAAAAGATGAGGAAATTACTTTGAAAAGATTTCAATAAGAAAGGAGATAAAAATGTCTAATAAAAAAATGAAAATATATGAAGTCCCTCTCATAGAAACTATAATTAAAACATATAAAATTGAAGCAAGAAATGGATCTGAAGCAATTAGTCTTTTAACTCAAAATATAGGAATTCCAATTCATACTGAGTCAATTGATAGTTATTGGGATAAACCAGTTGAGGTTAAAAAATGAAAAGAATTAAATGGACAGAAAGACTATTTATATGGGGAGGGTTAACTTATATTATATCTCTAATATTAGCTCTTGCTTGTTCACAAATGAGTGATAAAATATTTGCAGAAATATTTGCAGGTATTTATCTGTTAAGTGGATTTGTAGTTTATCCAATATTATTTGCTCAAATAATATTAATTAAAAAATATAAACTTTTTTGAAATAAAAGGAGATAAAATGATAGCATATATCTATGGAAGATATTCACAATTTTTAACATGGATTGGTGATCAAATGGTGGCTACAGAACCACCAAAAACAAAAGCAGAACAAATTTTAAAAATGATGGATTTAATCGTTCCAGGTGATGTTATTTGTAGAAAATATGTTTATTATCTTGATTCTATTTTGATTCCTGGTGAATTTAGTCATTCTGGAATCGTTATAGATTCTACTAAAATGGTTCATTCTATAGCAGAAGGAGTTCAATATATAAATCCCATTGATTTTATTAAAGATACAGATGGATTTATTATTTGCAGACCAGATTATAAAACTAAAGAAGATACTATTCTATCTCTTAATAGAGCAATCTGGCATATTAATAATCATACACAATATGATTTTACATTTAATGATCCTTCAAAATATTATTGTCATGAATTTACTTGTGACTGTCTTTCTAGAGCAGGGATTATTATACCCGTAACAGATAAGAAATTTGGAGTTTGGCCATTCAATTTTGAAATGAAAATTTATTTAGCGGATAATATTATAGCAAATACATCTACGATTTATAGATTTGAATAAGGAGAAAAAAATGTTACGAGAACAATGTAAAAAATGTAAATGGTATGCATACAGACTTGGAGTAGAAGTTTGCACCAATTCAAACTGGATGCCAGATGGATATTTTGATGTATCAGATGTAGAAGATAAAAAATGTGTTTCCTTTACTCCGTCTGTAAGTTTTATAAAATACAAACATCATTCAGATGATGAAGTTTGGGTTCGAGAAGATTTAAAAGGAAGACATAGAGAATTCTGTTTGTGTCATAAATGTAAAAAATTAAATGTTAATGATAGAGATAAAAATTGTCCAATTGCAAATCAATTATTTAATATTTGTTTGGTAAATGATTTGGTCACTCCTGTTTGGGAATGTCCACAATTCGAAAATAAAGAATAATAATTAATAAGGAGAAATAAATGGTTATAATATCAAGTTTTAAAGATTACTATGACCGAGCGCTTGGAATTACAGGAATTGATAAAAAAGTAATATTCTATAGAAAAAATTTAAGAGAAACAGAATTTCCTAAGTCTAAAATTAACTTTACGCTTACACCTAATTATGGTGTTGATAATTATAGATATTTAGTAATTTCTATCTGCGGAAAAAGATATTTTATAATAAACAACTATAAATCTTTAGATCTCAAATGGTCTGACTTTCATCTAGTAACAAAAAAAGATCTTTATAAGGATGAAGTGTATGATAAGATTTTTAGTTCCATTGATATGAGAGATTGGTGGAAAGTTACTAGATTTAAAAAAAATAAAAAATTAACTAAATTTGAAAAAGCAGAAAATCTTTATCCTAAAGTACATGGTGTATATGATGAAGGTTTAGTTGAAATTTCTAAAAAACTAAGATCACCAATTTTTGCAGTATATTATTCTGGTAGTTGTGGAGTAAAATTGCGTGAAAGAAGTCCAGTGTTAAAAGATATTAAAGGCATTTCAGGATTATTTGAACCTCTTCAATTATTTAATGATATTAGTTTTTTTATAGCTAATACTTTAACTAATTGTAATCCTGATATAGTTCAAATTTCAAACAAAGATAAAATTCTTAAAGCAGGTTTTGATTTAAAAACATCTTTCAGAAATATGTAAAAATGGAGGGATGTTAGAGTGGTCTNNGGTCTATTATAGGAGTTTGCTAAACCCCTGACCGAAAGGTCCGTGCGTTCGAATCGCACTCCCTCCGCCAATTTAAAAAGGAGAAAATATGTCAAATAATCTAAAATGTTATACTCATTTAATTCTTGAGGATTCTGATTTTATACATCTTCATAATCATTCTTTAGGTAGACATAATTTACTAATTTCAGCTAGAAACATTCCTTGTATTCTGATAGAAATTAGAGATTCAGAAGATAATGGAATTGGAAGAATAGAAATAACAAAAGATCAAATTGAAAAACTTCTAGAACTCAAAGTTCTTACAACCAGATGAGGAAAAAATTATGAAAGACGTTATAATAGTTAAAATAACACAAGCTAAAAAAAGTGTAATAGAAGGAGATGAATCTTTTTATATTCGTGGAAAGGTACTGAAAGAAACTAAAAATTGTAATGAAGGACCAATTCATTTTATACATCACGAAAAATTAAAAGTTGGTAAAGAATATAAGATTTCATATAAACATACTCTAGCTCCAGATAATGTTAAAAAAATTGAACTTTATGAGGAAATTAAAGTAGGTCAAAAAATATATGTTGGTTCTCATTTTTATATATCTCATGGAAGTGATGATGTAGTAGGAGGATTAGCAACAATAACAAAAATTACAAAAGGAGTCAGTGGAGGTGAAAAAGTTTTATACGTAGAAGTAGCTGAGCATCCTGGTAATTGTTATAACTGGACTCAATTTCTCTCTGAACAACAGAAAGAGTTAAAAAAAGAATTTGGAAGGAAAAAAGCTTATGCTGATCCAGATATTGATACACCTTGGATTGAAAAAGGTGATCTTGTAGATGGAAAACCATATCAAGGAGACCCAATATGGTAAAAATAAAAAAATGGTTTTATAAAATGTTTAAAGATCCTTTTACAGTTGCATGTGATTATTCTCATTTTTGGAGTCCAATAAATCAGCAAGAAATTTTGACACATACTAATGGATTGTTTAAAGCTAGAAGACTTGCTAAAGACTGGTGTTATAACCATTCATCTGGTCAAGCAAGAATTTTGGAAGGNNAGGTCATGTAAATTGGGAGGATAAAAATGAATGACCAACTTGGCGACAGAATGAAAAATAATTATGAAAATAGAAGTAGATATAAATTAACAAGAAGAACTCCAGTTATTATGAGATTGGATGGAAGAGCATTTCATACAGTAACAAGAGAATGTCAAAAACCATTTGATATAGTTTTTGCAACTTGTATGGTATCCACAGCTCAAGAATTAATTGGAGAAATTCAAGGAGCAAAATTAGCATATGTTCAATCAGATGAAATTTCAATTTTAATTACTGACTTTGATAGATTAACAACAGATGCATGGTTTGATTATAACATTCAAAAAATGACATCTATTTCAGCTGGAATTGCTTCAGCAATTTTTTCTAAATTAAGATATACCCATCCAGATGCATATAATGAGAAAATTGCAGTTTTTGATTGCAGAGTTTTTAACATTCCAAAAGAAGAAGTTTGTAATTATTTCGTTTGGAGACAAAAAGACTGGATTAGAAATTCAGTTCAAATGTTAGCTCAATCTAAATTCTCTCATAAACAACTTGATAAAAAGTCTCAATT
>QGNH01001872.1_pt1 | contig 74086 bp, 117 predicted proteins | sample 1735481 | NCBI WGS metagenome assembly QGNH01 (sample SAMN09239004, study PRJNA386568) | Viral metagenome, whole genome shotgun sequencing project.
CGGCAAAAACACCGTCTAAAGTCGTGATAGCCATACCACCCCATGATGCTTAGATTGCAAACGAGTAGCTGACAGTCAGCGTGTTCGTGGACACTACCGGCTGGTCGCCGCCGGTAAACAGGCCTGCCGAAAGCAGTGTGCCAGAGGTGGAGTCTTGGGTCGTAACGGTTGAAACGAACCCGCCCTTGACCGTTCCCGAACCCGTGAAGGTAAACACCAAACCGGCTGATAGAGACTTGCTGCCGCCAGAAGATGCAGACCACGCCATAGTGTGACGGCCACCCGAGTACGTTGGGGCATTGGTGCCACCCGCTTCCAGCCACCCCGAGTGCGAAGCCGCCGTATCAGACGCCGAGATCGCTGAGTACGATACCGAGGAGATCAGCCCAAGGTAAAAAGCAGCAGTATAGCTCGATCCAGCCAAGCCGTTGTCCAGCAGGTAGTTCTTGCCGATAGTCAAGACCGTGTTGGGGAACACGTCTTGCATCTTGATCTCGGTCAGACTTTCCATGTACTCGGACATGGTAATGATCTTGTCTTCCAAAGCCCCATTACCCAACAGGGCACGGCGAATCCGGCTGAGGGGTTTGCCAGCCTTGAGACATAAAGCCTCACGCTCAGACCACAAGGTCAGGTATTCTTCCTTGTGCTGCTCCTTGTAGCCTTGCAATACGGCGGTATAGGTACCTTCAGCCCCACCATCGTTTTCTGCAATCGATTGCACGAGCCCCAGAGTCGCAGACTGGGATGCGATGGCTACCAGCTTCTCACCATAGGTAGGTTGCATGATTACTTGGCTCCTTCTGCGGCCTTCGGGTCGGCAGGCACTTCAACCACCTGTGACTCCAAGAACCAGCGTTCGTGGTCTACACCCCCGACCTCATAGCCCACCAACACCATGAACTGTTCGGAACTGGGTTCCCAGCGTATATCTTTGATCGCGCCCTGCACAGGTGCAACCAATTGTTTTACAACCACACCCGGCTTAAGCGCCATGATTCCTTGCTCCCTAAGAATAGACTTCGCCCGTTAACTGCCCAGACCCATTGTACTGATAAGTAATCGTCCTACCACCACCAACCTTCGTTGCTATCCCATACAACCCGTACGTCAAGGCGTAGGAAATTCCGTTCTGCGTGTAGCTAACCAACCGGTTCGACCCGTCATACCCAAGGTTAGTCGCGGGTGTGTTGTCGATGATGATCGTGCCATTGGCAGTCAGTGGACTATCTGCCACGCTGAACTGCGGAGGGCCTTGTATCCCCACCGAACTCAGTGCCCCGGCTGGACCTGTAGGACCGGCTGGACCCTGTACCACCGTGGTAACCGTCTGCCACGAACTACCGTTGTACAACTCAAATGCGCTACCGCTTTGAATCAGCGTGTCGGCAATCAGAAGCGAAGGGTTGGCTGTGTAAAAAGCGTCACGAGCCGTATCGTTCGCAAAGACCTCCGACACGACAAAACTAGGGGGTGCTGCATATCCCCCAATAAAAAACTGAGCCGATGCCATTATTTAGCAATTCGAACTTCACTCATCGAAACCACGAACTTCAAACCAGTGCCGGTAAAGCTACTCTTGGGGCGAACCCGTACCAAGGGATAACCAGCCTGCACCGGGCTACTAAACAAAATCTGAGGCGAAGCCCCCGAGAAGGCGAAAACAGGCGCAGCCGAGATGCCAAGGCTGAAAGGATTTACCCCATCCAAGCTTGCCTCGACATCGACGTTTGCTGTACCGCTGCCGACTGTGGTGGTCATCACCCCTTCAAAAATCAAGTTCAATGCATGTGCCGTGAACCATGGTCCGGGCCAATTGGCATAGGTCGCGTAGTTGTTATTGATCGCAACCACTAGATTGGCAGCGGTTGCCGCGTCCGATCCACCCACCACGAACTGGGTACCCGTAGCACCTGAAGTCACTGCTTGATAGACGTAGCCATCAAGAGTTAGCGTGTCCCCTGCCACAACACCAGACAGGGTCACGTTCAGTGACTGGTAGCCGTAGGGCCCACCATAGGTCAGCAGGTTCAACGGCAGGTTGTTTAGACCGGCTGTGGCTGATGAGATCGTCAGATGCGGTCCCGAAGATGCCACAGACTTCGCGGCAACCGGCGCTAGCATGTTATTCGGAGTCAGCGTAACGACCGCACCCAAGTTGGATGCAGTGATATACGGTACGCTACTATCGTAGATTTTCATGCAGACGCATCCTATCTTTGGTTGGACGTATTGTAATGACCGTACTGCTACCTAACCATGCGGTGCTCAAGTACGGAGCATAGCCCCAAGCATAGTCACGAATGCAGCTATCACCAAACACATACCAAGAAAAACCAGACCAGCACCTGTTGGCGTATTGAGTGCAGTAATTGCAATCAATTGCAGGTCTAATTTTGGAAAGACAAGACGGCGGATGATATGCACTAATCCCGCGACAAGGAAGGCACCACCGATAAACAAGCCCCACGGTGCGAAGGCTGGTTCATTCACCAATCCAGCAAACCATGTGCTACCGAAGATCATCAACGCACCGAGCGCAAAAAACGACAGAACTCGGGGTAGATCACGAACCAACACTGCCCAGAAGCTAGTCATGGAATGTGCCCTTATCGATTAGTGGGAGCACTTCAGACGGGGCTACTGCCCCTTTCAGAACGGCATCCCCAAGTTGCTTTGGAAGAAGGGCCTTGACCAGTAGTTTCAGTTCATGAAGCTCTTTGCGAACAACCCCTAGTTCCTGCCTCAAAGCCTCATTTACATCTGTGAAGTGATTGACCTTACCTGTCAACTCTCCGATCATCTTGGCATCATTACTACGAAGGCTCCATGCTTCTGCCGCCTGCACCATTGCCTTGTCTCTCTCAGCCACCAAGGTTCTGATCAGGCCTTCTGTGGCATCGTCTCTATGATTAGCCAGCCCATCACTGGAGAATCTTCGACGTATCCAGAAGAAGAAGGAGATGAGACTGATTGCAAGACCTACAACCCCACCTCCTTGCACTGCTGGAGGGATTGAGTGTACGGTGGCTTGTATGGTCATGGATGTGTTTTGAGTAGTATCTGTAGGTTCCACGGCAACAACTCTGGTAACTACTACCACTTTTCAGGTTTGTGCAATCGATTGCAGAAGGAGTAAGACTACCAGATAAGCCACCTCCTACCTACTTGAGCAGCAGCAATGTCGCACTACCGGGGCTACCGCTAGAGTTCAACATATTCACTCTATCTCCAGCAAAACTGGACGTACTAGCCAAGGTCTTGAAGCTGACCCACAGACCAAAGTCATTCGATCCACCATCGTTGATACTCGGAGCGGTAGTCAGGTATTGAGGCGGAGTGCTATTGCCCAACTGCGCGTTGGCGGAGGAGAACACCATCAGCGCCAACTGACCGGCACTGCTTGGTGTTAGTGCAGGCGTGGACACCGTGGCGGTGCCGGTACTGGTTGTCGTTGAATGCTGATCTACTGATCCCGAACCACCACGAACAGCCATCATCACAGCACCATTGTTTGATGCAGGCAATGCCCATGAAGCGCCCACATCCCCAGAAATCATGGTGCGTTTACCAATCGCCACTGAAGCATCTGCGTACACCGAGGTGAAGCCACTTGGCAGGGTCTTGGTGGTACTGCCATTGAAGGTCAGGGCAATGATCAGCAAATCCCCCGCCTGAGCCCTACTTGGTGTAGTGAGAGAAGTACTACCTTGCGTGTAGGTAGTCGTCACCAGATACGGATTGGAGTTCGTCAGGGCCGCAAAGTGTGCAGCCACCCGAGTCGGACTCAGTGCTGTGTTATACACCGCAGCATACTGCAATGCTCCGGGGAAGTTATAGCCGCCGCTGGTCGGGTCTCCAGATATCGTAACTTCGTTAGGGGAGGCATTGAAACTGCTGTAAGTGCCTAGGCTCGTGGATACGCCATCGACGTAAGCAATCACAGCATTCGAGCCACCCACCGTCACGATTATATGGTGGACAGCGCCATCGTTGAAATTGCCACTGACTGTGCCAACGACTGCTGTCCCGGCAGCAATGATCTGGATGTTGGTAGACCCATTGATACGTAACTCCAGACCCGAAGCCCCACCAAGGACAACAGCCGACTGGTTACCGCTAGAACTTACGGACTGGAAGACTACCTCTAGACTGAAGTTGTTACTACCAACCCCACCAGCCCACCCGGGGACCACCGCTGTTCCCGAATTAAAGTTGGTAGAGGCATTGGTATCTTCATTCGCCAAAGATTGTGCGCCTTGCGTGTAAGGGCCCGAGTACGTGCCACTGAGGCCATATGACCCATGGTCGGTCAAAGTGGTCGTGGTGTCATTCAGGTAATACAAGGACACTGGGCTGTCGGCTTGCACTGCGCTCAGGTACGGGCTGGCTGGGACAGTCCAATTGACCGTATCAGCCGCAGACCCAGACTCGCTGATTGAAGCGTTGTAGTTGACGTAGGTATTGACCGTATCGGACCCACTACCAGACTCACTGATCGAGCTACTAACCACCGCATGGGTCACTGTCACTGTATCGACAGCCGCGCCCGCTTCAGCCACCAAGACCGGCAACACCAAGTCAAAGGTGGCATTGACGCTTTGCCAGCTAGTATAGGGTGTCCCTGAGTCAGTACGAATGGCTTGTACATACACCGTGACCTCTCCCCCCGAGGTGAGAGTGGAGGGGGTATAGTTCGTACCTGTTAAAGCGCCTGAGGTCTCAATAGTCGTTCCCAGCGAGTTCTGGATCGTCACCACATAGGTGGTGTTTGCCTCAGGTCCGATGTTGCCAGCATTTTGCTCAATGAAAGCCCCGGTCTCCAATTGGCGGTCACGGTGGCTCCATGCAATTACAGGGTTCGCTGAGCTAACTGTAGCTGGGTAAGCCGTACCACCAATCGTCAAGTTGCCGGGTGAGTAAGGCCTGATTTGCCGATCATTGAAGGTGTAGGTGTATTCAGGAGCACTGGTCAGTGCTAACGCTCCAAGAGAGGTGCGCGGTGCCAGCTTGACGTAGAGAGTTTGCCCGTCAACAAACTGTGTCGTATTGTTGAACAGATTGCCTTCGATGAACTGAATACGGGTATTGACGGCATGCACCGCAGGCACGGTATCCAGAACCCCACGCCACAAGGTCAGAGTGCTGGTAACCGTATTGATCGACTCCACTGCCACTATCTCATTGTCCCATGCCGCATAGGTACCAGCTTCTACAAGGTCCATGTCCAGTGGTTCATCGTAGACCACGGTGCTGGAAACTTCCTGCACCCCTCCCAATGGCACACGACACACCGGGCAGAAATTGGCAGTGCCTTGCAGGGTTTCAGTACCTGAGCCGGTACCGTAGTAAACCCCCATCCCGGTTGCGTCTTGGGAAGGCCTACCCGCCGTAGCTGTCAAGAAACCGTCAGTAGGGCCAACATCACTAGCTACCGCAGTTTCACCTAACTGTTGGGCAATTTGATAGTAGGTAGCCTCAGCCACATAGGGATATAGCGCCGCAGCCGGAGGATTGTTGGCAGGCACCCATTGAGTGGTGAGGGGCGTCAAATAAGTGTCGATAGGCAGGGAGAACACATCTTGGATACAAGATATGACGATAGCCCCAGACCCCAACAATCCGTAATTGATCTGAGCCACCCGCATCACCAAGGACTCGATGCCATACTCAGGGAAGTTCAAGACAAACACATCCCCGAGGTTCAATACGATAGCCGTACGATTCACATGGATCGTGGCTCGAAGCAAAGGGATTGACAGGGACTGGAGTTCTCGCAGCGCAATTCGTTGCGCCAGAGTAGCATTGGAAATGCCAGTCCTGTTTACTGTCTGCTGGTTGATCTTGCCACCGTTAGCCTGCAATGACGCAATGTTCTGGACCTCTACATTAGAGTCCTTGCGCATTGTCCGATCATGATAGGTCAGTTGAATCTGGTTAATCAGGTCGCCAGCGGTCGGCATCTTGACCTGTTCCATACTGATGATACTGGTCTCATCAAACACGGGCAGGCTACTCACCGTGTAGTCATTCCTCACCAAACGTAGATGCCAGAGGCCATCGGTCAAGTCTACAAACACCACGCCATCAATGTGTTCCAACACCGTGCCCATGAAGTCATCGACAGTGCCGGGCTGTTCCCACGCCATCGACAACCCCAAACCTTCGTTGAACATGAAGGTCGCGGCATACAGGAAGCTGGTGTCATCGATATCGGTGCTAGGGATACCGCGTCCCCATTGAGTGTTGGTCAGGCATTCACGGATGATGTGAGCGCCATTCATGTCCCCCGAGTGGCCTGATCGATAGTTAGAAACACCAGTAGTTACCTCTGCCAACTCTGGGTGCCATTGGGCTGAGCCATCAAACTGGCCGAGGATACGGGTTACCTGAACAGTCCAAGGCTTGATATAAGGGTTGTAAGCCGCCATGTAAATCTGGTTCGCCACCAGACAGAAGACGCCTCGAAATGCTGGTATACCAACATTGGGAATAGTGGTCCACGCAGTTCCGTTCCATGTGATGTAGGTGATATTGACTTCAGTGACTTCGACCTGATCGTCAATGTTGGGAGTGGTGAATTCCCACGTTCCCGTTCCTATGGAACTATTCCAAGTAGCATACTGATTGGCATGACCAACCCATACGCCCGTAGGGGCAGGCCCCACCACAGCAACATACCCATTTGTTGCACCGGGGTCAGTGTCATGGGTCCAAGGTGGGATATCACCATAGTACCCAACCACAATGAATCCTGAGTTTGATACAACCCCCGGTAGCACACTCCGAAGGTAAGCGTTCTCGTGTTGGGTTTGACACCCCCAGCAGACATCAAGGTAGCCCTCGATCCCACCCTCCTTGGCAATGCCGCCAAAGGCCCCGGGAGAATCAATGAACATTTGTACCTGAGCCGGTTCCAGCGTGCTAGTAGTCACGCCAATAATTGGCCCCGGGGTACTGCTGCCTGCAATGACCTGAGGCTCAGAGTCGGGCAGGGCGTTAGGCCATATCTCGATGTCACCGGCCCGAATGTAATTCAGGGCATCTACAGGTCCATGGCACAAGGCAAAGTGAAACCCCATGAAGTACCTATAGCCGAGAATCTGACTACTCTTACCCCCCACTCTTGCTCTCCACGTAGTCAGCCAGTTTGGTCAGCCTTGGATCGTTCTGGGCACGCAGCCATTCTGTATCGACACCATTTTTGCAGAATTCCCTCAGCGTCAAACCCCTATCGCTATAAGCACTGAACCACCTACGTACCCCAAATGCGCAGTAGCCCATCTCAAGACAGTGCTGGATAGTGGCTTTCATTTTCCGCTATTACTGGTGATGGCGGTGACACGAAGATCACCGTACCAGACCACGTTCGGTTGATCCAACTCTACCGTACCAAATACCACTGGCACCTGTTGGGTGTCGGAAATGGAAGGAACGTCGCCCGGGGTTTCTGGCACAGCATTCTGTTGCTTTGGGGCCAGCAATGCAGACAACAACAAGGCAACAATGAAAACGACAATATAGTAGTACATGGTGTGTGCAATCGATTGCAATTAGAGGGACGTACCGTCCCAAGGGTTGACAAGGGGCTTCCAAGGCCAGCCACCGTGGTTCTCAGTGTTACGGAACTTCGCGCATCCATTGGCCCCATCCAAACTATGATCACAGCCCTGATACACCGTAAAACCCTCACCACCCAGCAACCCCGGTATCGGGTACATGAGGGTAATGGTAGTGGTTACATGCGTCAGGATCATGCGGCTATAGGAGACGCCACCAACCGTAATAGTAATGCTACCACCAGCCCAAGCACCATTGGTCTCACTGGAGAAGGTAGGACTCTGCAATGTCGCGCCTGCGGCGCTCGATAAGGTTCCAGTGGCTGAGAATGCTGAGGCATTGACAGTACATCCAGCGTCATACAGTGCATGGCGGCAAGGGATTGCGAACGTCGCCCTAGCCCCGAGGCCATTCGATAAGGTGAAGTCACTATCACAGGTGATTGTACCGTCGCTATCCGATAGCTCCACAGCCGTTAATCGCCCCGTCCAGTAGGTCAGGTACTGCGTGTCAGAAACGTGGTAACGCAAAATCTGAAGGAGGGTTTGCCCATCCGGGGGTGCTTGTATATACGTCAAGGCCAAGGGCAGCGATTTAGGTATCTTGATAGTCAACTGGGCCTTGCCAACTTCCCGTGTCACGACAATCTCACTGCGCTCTATCGGGACAGCAACATAGTCATTACCCAAGTAGGCGATGTCATCCGCCGAAGAAGTGTAGTACCAACCCTGAGTGCCATTGGTGAACTGGTATAGCTCAATCGGCTCACCTGAGTTGATCGATTCTTCTCGGGAAAAGAAGCTCATTGGGTCACCGACATAGTTGCAAACTTGGTATTGGCAATTGTGTTGGTCTCCCAGCTTATCTCGATACGGTCTGAGTCCAATCGAACCAACTCAAGGTAGCAGATCATTTGGAAGTCGGTCGGCTGGCAAATGAAACCGAAAGATGAGGAGATTGTCATCAATTCAGTCCCAGCCAGCGTGCCAATAGAGAAACCAAGAATGTCAAAGAAATACCATGTGCCGTTGTTGTGCAGGAACCCAACCTTTTCACGCCCGGTAAGCTGGTTCATGAAGACCGTGTAGCCGCCATACTCGACCGTGATCTGAGTGTCAGTGGCATTGATGGTCTCAGCTACTGTGAAGTTCTCTTCCCATGTCGGCATTAGGAAAGGAACCAGTGATCCGGTGCGATAGGCTAGCCATTGCTTAAAAATCAGGATATCGGCTCGATCTCCATATAAGTAGGAATAGGCCCGCTGGGCAAACGGACGTTGCGGAATGTCATCGACAATGAAGGTACCAATCTGGTAATCGATCAGCTTGGCTTTGCGTTGATACTTCACCGCGATGTTCTCGGAACGATCCGGTTCCTGCAACCAGACTCCGATACTCTCGTACAACGTGGAAGACTCGACCGCTGCAATGGTCGGGTTGTTCAGGATCATGAAGCGTGCCTTGATCTGACTGACCGCAGCCGTAGGACGATCAGCATTGGCATTTTCCAAGTCCATGTAGGCATTCCTGCACGGTACAATGAAAGCGGAACTGGTATAGCTGCCAATCACAGGCTCGACAAGGGTGATGGTGGTGACACCAAGGGTCTCGACAATCGTCAGAATCTGAGCACCCTCATAGTTGATCGAGTCGGTAGCGATCATGATGCTACTACCCACAGCCATATCCAAGCCGGTCGTGTCACCCACCGTGATGACAGTACCACCCGCCGCCAAGGGTGCGGTGAGGTAGATTTGATCGGTCCAGATGGGTAGGCTGTAGACCCGTGACTGCCACCCAGCAATCAGGGAATCCAAGAACGCATAGTCGTTGTCGTGTGCCGTCACCAAGAACTCATAGATGACGCGTGGCACCTGACGTAACTGTACCCGTTGCTCATAGCCACCCCGCGACACCATGATGTCCGTTTTCCATTCCAGCGATTCTTGGATAGGCTGACTCCAGTCAGGCATCATCGAGAAGATTACAGCGCGGGTGCCGGTAACAGATAGGGTCGGGGACTCTGACGAGAAGGTGAAGGTGTAAACGACATCCACCACCGCAGGACCAATAGTGCTGACACCAAGGCTCAAGATGACAGATTGCAGTGGGTAGAAGGTGGCAGGTAGTGACAACGTACTCAACGTCACACCAGTACCACCCCCGGACTGCGCCGTCATAGTCTCATTGGTGAAGTAGGCATTCCATATCTCTACTGGCACCGTTTCATTCGATAAAAGGTTCCCCAGTGCTGCTACGCTAGGCGTCACATGGATATGGTTGTACCAATCATCAATGAAAGACTGAGCTTTTGCACCGGTTTGCGAGACTTTTCTCTCGGCATGAATGAGATTAACTGTCAGGCTTCCACTAGACAACGCAGGCTGACTATCTGCACCCACACTGACCGGCCAAAGCGGCTTTGCAAGTGATTGCAGATCGAGAGACAGGAAGGACGGTGCCGGTGGCACCTGACTCGCATCCCAAAAGTAACCAGTCCAAGCAGTCATGCGACTAGGTGTGCAATCCCGTAATTACCACTGGATGACGGCGTGGTTCCTGACGTACCAGAACTATTATTCACCGGCCCCTTACTGGCAATAGGGAAAACCTGCCACGTATTGGACCCAATACTTAACGTGTCGCCCGGATTGTAGTTGAAGATGTTGATGCCCCGAACATTCGGTGGAGCACCCAAAGGTTGGTACAGGCCACCAACGATGCTAGCGAAGTATGGCATGGGTGTCAGCACCGCTACCCCATTGTACGTGTTCGGGCCGATCCTTAACTGCTCTTGGTACAACCCGCCCCTGAGTCCCCCCCAAGCATTGGGCTCACTTATTGACAACGGAGGGGGAGTCAGAAACTGCTGGTAGGCAGCAGTGCTGAACGTACTAGCCGAGTAGTTGTAGTTCGTGCCATCCTGATACTGAATTTCTGTACTGGCTCCAAGCAAGCCCCCTCCGTAGCCGCACAGGGAATCAAACGGCCCCCGTACATTCCCAGAGTCACTGTAGTAATCGTTATACCCCGAGACGTGCGGCCAAAAACTGCCGCTGCAATACGATCCACCTGTGTAAGTGCCCTGCTTGTTCAGCATGCCAAAACAGAAATGTCGATACACCCCACTGACGGTCTCAACCACACAATGGATGTACTGGCTGTTCCCATACAGCCAATAGGCGGAAAATGCAGTAGACGGGAAATCCGTCCACACTTCATTTGAGTAGTGTGGCTGGGCATTGTAGGCATCGGCACTGTTGTACCCGGTGTCCAATTGCTGTACGAGCACGCCATTTGGGGCGGCAGCAAGGGGGCTGGTAAACCACAAGCCTACTGAACAGCCCCCGCTAGTAAGGTGCAACCATACAGGTGTGCCGGTGTGACTCCAGATATCGACCGTCCAGCCATTTGCTGCCGCGAAGATTTCCAGCGTGTTCAGCAGGTCTTCAAGAGAACTGGCTGTCCCCGTCTGATGGGCCATTATGCCTCCAAAATTGCTACGTAATTCTGTCTGGCAGTCCTGAACGTGTCAGGCACCACCAGATACGTCTGACCACTGACGGTTATCGTGTCTTCGGCCCCCAGATTGAACCCACTGACATGATAGATGCCATCAAGGGCTCCCAAGGTGTTGCAGTTGTTCGGGGTAGTGCCAAAGTTCGATTGAATCAGTTCGATGGGCGTCAGTGCGTAACTTCCATCAGCATTGGGGTGGCACTGACTAACGAAATTCGTATTCTGGGTGCTGCCAGAAAATGGGAAGGTCACAATTCCACCATTGTCATTCCCGGTCGATCCACTAGTGCTGTAGTTCGATACAATTCCCCAGTTCCCACTGGTCAAATGGAAAGCTACTCCCCCACCCGCGTCCCAGAAAGCTCGATGGTCAGTGATAGCCGAAGAGAAACGGTACGAGTAGTTTCCACTGGTTGCCCCAACGAAAACCGGGTACGGCGTTTGGCTGGGCGTGCCGTACGGCAGGATACACCCGAGGTACATTACCTCGTACACCGTACTGATCTTGGCAACTACTATGCACCTACGCCCACTGGCGAAGAACCAATACGGAATTGAAGAGTTCCACAGGCTCATGATTGCCACAGGGCTCAATCCCGGTTGCTGATCAGCAGCTTCTCCCGAGTTGTATCCGGTACAGCCGTAGATCGCCCAGTTGTACAGGTTGTTCGGGGCATCCTGATAGGCCGTGATATTTCCATAAAACGCATCGGTTCCGGCCAGTCCGGGGAACTGAACTTCTACCTCACGCTCTCCCACGGCTGTAGAACTCGTCCCGTACAGTGGGGCAACCCCCGATCCGGTTTCAAGCGTCGGCGGAGTGGCGTCCCGATTGAACGTCCATGCCTGTGAAGGCGAAAGAGAACTCAATGCAGTGCTGGTCAAGAACGTCTTAAGCAAACTCAGGAGGTTCAGGTAGTCAGTAGCAGTGCCAGAGGAATAAGCCATCTTTTAACCCTGTGCAATCGATTGCATTATCGAATCAGGTTGCGAACCTGAGGTCCATTTCTCTTGATGTGGTTAAGCACGATACGTTCGCCCTGCGCTGAATTCATGAAGTCTTTTGCCATGTCACCGTCAATCGTATTGATGATTCTAGTGCCCATGCCAAACGCGCCATCGGTAGCATCAACCCCACCCACCTTACCACCCCCAGCGAATTTGGGCACCCCACGCTTACCCATCTGAGCAGTCATGGCATCGATCTTGCCGGAATTGAGAGCATGCAACAACGCGCCGTACTTCTTGGTCTGCTTGGCATTGACCACGAACTCACCATCTGACAGCTTGGCATGAATGGCATCATCGGTTGGACCGCCCGGACCAGACACCTCGCCACCACCAGCCAATAATGCTAGATCGGGTAGGACGCCTGCAAAGAAATCACCAGCACCCCCAGCCGTAGCTGCACCTACTGCGGCATCCCCACCAGCCGTTGCTGCACCATAACCAGCATCGCCAAACAAGCTTGCGGCGTCTGAGGAAGACAGACCAGCGCCTGCACCGCTGGAACCACTGAAAAAGCTCCCGATACCACTAACTGCGGACTGGAGTCCATTTGCACCTCCTTGGATAGCTTGACCAATAAGCTTGTTGATTGCAGAGTTGATGAGGCCGTTGACAGAAGGAATTCCTCCTCCCCCAGCGCCACCACCGAAGATACCACCATTGTCACCAGCACCGGGTGAGAAGCTTCCCGGACTGGCTGTGATGCTCCCGTTGCCACCGCCACTGGCCGCTGAGGTTACGGGGGTACTAGGGCCATAGCCCGAGTCACTGAAGAGGCTCTGGGAGTCGCTAGAGGACAATGCGCCCGGCCCCTCACCACCTTGACCTGATGCCGCCGCAGTGGGCTGACCATTGACATCCACCGAGGTAGTGTAGACCGGGTTGTTGGCACTAGCCCCAAGCTTCTCGATCTCAGGAGTCTTGTCCTTGCTACCCAGCCCTAGGCTCTTCAGCAGGGTACTGAGGATGCCACCCTGACCCGTGCCAGCAGGCCCTGAGAGGGGATTGGCGGCGCTCCCGGGTGCCTTGTCACCAAGGGCTTGACCAACCCCTGTGAAGAGCCCTGTGGCGCTCTGTAGCTGTCCTACGGCCCCCTGTGCAATGTTCTGGGTTGCAATCTTGGTGATGCTGGACAGGATGGACTTGGCAAGGTCACGGAAGATTTCCTTGAGGGACTTAGCCCGACTGGCTATCTCGTCCAGTGCATTAGAGATCGCATCTGTGAAGTCCGATTGAATCTGCTGACCATAGGTCTTGATCGAAGCAGTTGCCTGCTCGATCTGGACGTTCAATGCATCAAGGGATTTCTGATCCTTGGCAGCGGCATCTTCAAACCCCAGTGCTTTTTCCTGTGCAATGTTGTCCCTCAAAGCATCGGCACGTTGTTGCAGTAGCCGGATGTTCTCCGAGATGATTTCGTTCTCGGCATTTTGCTTCTCACCCGCCGTTACTTGTCCTTGGGCATAAGCCGTCTCCAGCTTGGCCTTGCGTAAGTCATTCGCAGCCTGTGCTGCTTCCTGATTACGATCCAGTGCCTCAGTGTTAGCCTTGATCGCAGCAGTGGCTAGATCGGCATTGAGTTTCTGATCAAGGAAAGCACGCTCAGATGATCCCTCGACCGCATGCAGTGCAATCACTTGCTTGTTGTACTCTTCGACGATCTTGGCATTGACAGCCCCGAGGTTGGTACTGTCCTTCTTCAATGCCTCGTCGGTCACAGCCTTGGCAAAGGTCTCAGCAGCTTTCTCACGCTCCTTATAGGACTCGTTTTCCAGCTTCTGTACATCAGCCGCACCCTTAGCCTCAATCTCAGTGATCTTATCCCTCAGGGCCTGCACCTTCAGTTGATGCTCGTGATCCTTGGCCTCGTCTTTCGAGCCGCCCCTCTTCTCTTCAGCAGCAAGTTCTTGCTGGGCCATGCGTAGCTCAATCTGATTCTCGGCAATCAGGTTGGCACGGCGCTGCGCGAGGTATGTTTCAAGACTGGTCAGCCCACGATCATAACTGGCCTTCTCGTTGTCCTCTTTTTCCTTGAGTTCAGTTTTCTGAAGAGTGGCCGCGAGTTTAGCGGCTTCAGCCTCCTTAGCTGCCTCGAACTTAGCCTCTTCCTCAGCCTTCTTTTGCAAGAAGTCCTTGTCGATGTCACTCTTTTGTTTTTGGGGAGTGTCGAAGTCACCCTGTTTATAGGTGCTCTTGTCTTTATTGAGCAGGGCTCGATTACTTGGCCCTTCGGTTGGTACAGCAGTACCCACTGCTTTAGCCTTACGCAGGAACTCATCTAGGGCGGTTGAGGTTCCCTTGAATGCCGACCCCAGACCACGAACGAAATTCGCAAAGGAGTTGATGGCACCGCCAGCAACATCAAGGATATACCCAGCAAGCTTCTTGATGCCCTCGTAGAGAGGAAGAATGCCGTTCTCGTACAACAGAATCGCCTGTTCTTTTACGCCCTCAAGCCAGCCTATAAAACCAATGTCTGCGGCAAACTTGAGCACGACACCGAACAGGTCTTTGATAACTGCCCACACAAGCTTTAGCCAAGCAACATAGGCCTCCCAAGCCTGTGACCCCGTGTTAGTGAAAATTATTAGAGAGGCTATTGCCCCCACAAGAGCCAGAACGATTGTGACGGGTCCACCAATCACAGCCAGCAAGGCTTCAAAGGTTTCGGCTAAAGTAGCTCCACCAACTGCCAACCCAGTAAAAGCTTCAGTAGAACCAACCACCACCTCAATCAAAGATTCGGCAAAAGGGATTAGCTTAATGACCCAACCCGCAATGCTACCTAGGATCGAAGGCAATGCAACAGCAACCAGCACCCCCCCGAGAACCTCAAAAGCCACCTTATTATCCATAACAAACTTGGTCAGCTTCTGGATACTATCCTTGAGCTTCTCAAAGTCTTCACGCAATGGGCCGATCTTTACGTACAACTCTTCCGCACCCAATGCATCACCGGTCAAGGCTTTGTATAGGTAGGTTGCTCCAGTAGCTAACTCGGTTAGGAACTCGGTGGACTTGACAAAAATAGGCAAAAGGCTATCGCCTACTGTGTCTTTCAATTCCTTGAATGCGTTGGTAAGCTGGACAATAGACTGCTGGGCACCACCCCCACCAGACCCTGAGTAGACTGCATCGGCTTGTTTGCTGATCTTCTCAGCAAGGTCTTCCGGTCGTTCAGAAGGCTTGAGTTTTTCATCCGCCTTGATGCCTTGGAACCCGTAGATACCCTGCCGTGCCAATGACGCGGCTGATCCCCGTGCAACTGATTGCGTGAGCGACTTGAGCACATCACCTTGGTCCTTACCGGTAGCCAAGGCAATACTCTGTGCAGACTTAGCCAGCTTGGCAGCGACCTCAGGGTTTACCCCCTCAGCAATCAGCTTCGCTAGCTGTTCTCGTGCGACATCAGTGTAGATGCCCAGAGACTTCATCGTCTCTACCGTCTCATCTAACTGATTGCGAGTCAGACCGGCATTCCTACCGACCGTATATAGGCCAGTAGCTAAAGCTTCGGCATGTGCCGCATCCTGACCTAGTTCCTTGAAAATTTTGAAGGCTTCAATATCCAAGAAACCACCGGCCAGCAACTTACCGACCTCAAGGAGTTTATTGAAACCCTCCGAAAGGGTGTTGATGCCCTCAGAAGCTTCCTTGGCGTGATCTACCAGACTCCTTAGGCCGTGCGATACCTCTTCTGTGTCGGTCTTGCCAACCTCCTCCAAACCCGTCTTGATGTCGGCCAGATAGTCCTTGATCGAGTCGAGACTCTCCTTAGTCCCCGAGGCGAGACTGATCAGTAACTGAAGCTCGGCTGAGCCGGATGATGCGGCCATCTTAGGGTTCCAGAGCCTTGATGTACTTTTCCCAATTCTCGCCTTCAGCTTGCGACATCCGCATAGCTGTGGACAGGTCGATCAAATGCTCCCGTTGCCGGTCATGAATCATCGTGGCGAGAACATCCATCATTGGGATCGTATAGCCTTGGATATCTTTTAAGCTGTGACCGCTTGAGGTGAGGAGACCGATACAACCGGCGATATATTCTTCAAAGACTCGTTCTGGATACTTGTTGCGTTCCTTTTGTTTACGGAGAGACTCCGCAGCTTTGCCATCACCCCGGATAACAACTCCACGGCTTTTTTTGCGTCTGGCACCGAGGCAGTCCAACATGCTTCCAGCAGGAACATCTGCACCGTTACAGGCAACCCTGCAATCACAGCACGATCCTCATCGTCTTCTGCGTCCATGCCCAGCCACAAAATCTGGTTGACCAGATCAGGTGCAGCCAGAAGAAAAGGGGATAGCTCCTCTTTCACTTTAGTCTTGTCGAGCGCTGATGCGTACAGAGACAAGAACACCTTGTGATTCTGATCGAACAGGCTGATCATTTCAGGGAGCTTGAGAGCCCGGACTTCTGCGTAGATCGGCTCACCCAAACCGTCTTTGCCAATTTCAATGCGTGCTTTCGCAGGCATCAATGCCGCTAATTTACCCATCTATCACACTCCTTGTGATCCATCTCAAATCGTCCCGAGACCAGCAACACGCTAATCCCGGGTCCGTGCAATCGATTGCAGTATTACGCCACCAGTTGTCGTGCGTTGAAGAACTTGGAGGTGCCAACCGGTCGGGTCGGATCGCTGATCGCAATCCCATCTAGCGTGAAGCTGTCGAACGTATCCGAAATTAAGGACAGTTCCTTCAGCGGCTCGCTGGAGAACCTGAAGATATCCACCACCACCGGACTGGCGATACCCGTGGTGGAGACATTGACCGTGTTCAGACCTTCGAAGCGCAGGCAGAACTCTTGCAGGCCGAGGGTCAGTGCATCGACTTGGTACTGGACCGAGTAGGTGTATGCCGCCGAGACCGGGCAGGCATAAACCCCGCTGGTGACATCCAGCAACCGGGTAGCAGCAGCCACCGTGATAGTCAGGGCAGTGGTCACTGCATTCAGCGTCACCGAGGTCGCAGTGGTAGCCGTGACCAAGAAGGCGAGGTTGTTGACCGTCGCGGCATTGGTACCGGTAGCACCGTACACGTAAACGGTATCACCGACATTGAACACTGAGCCGGTCGGCACCGTGAACACTGTGGTAGTACCGACCGTAATTGCGGTAGGAACCACACCGGTGCTTACCGGAGAGACACCAGACACGACCGGGTTGTTCAACTGGTAGGAACCCGCGTCCAAGTCCACGGTGTAGTCATAGGCGACCCCTGCGGCAGTGAAGCCGGTCAGAACGGTCGAACTCAGCGTGTTGGTCAGCACGGGAGAAGAGACGTTGATGTTGGCAAACGGCGTCACGCCACCAACGTAGCCCGAGGACAACTCAGCCGTCACGCTACCAGCAGGCACTACCGACTTGGCACCTTGCAGTGCCTGCGCCAGATTGGCCGAGGTGAACGATTCGAGTACCACCTCGACATTGGCCTTGATCTCGGTGATGAGCCGCTTATCGATTGCACGCAGACCATCCTGCGCCCCCTTGTGATCAATCACGGTAGTTGCCAGACTGATCTTCAGGCTGGAACAGTTGCCCACCGCAATGTACGGACCCTGAGGTCCGCCAGTGGTTGGGTTACGCGGCGCAATCATCACCACCCCTTGACCGGAGTAGTAGAAATTCGCTGCGTCATTGTGTGCATTCACTGCCATTTTCTAGCTCCTTGTTCGGGGGTGATTACGCGATGTCTACCTGACCAACCAACTCAGGCCGCTCCTTACGGAACCAGAACAGCAGCACCGTGTTGCTACTGGTGTTGGTGGTGCTCTTGATTTCGCGTGCGCCTGCGGTCAGTGTGCCCGACCCAGTCACAGCCAGACGGGTGTTGTTGCTGGAGGTCAGCACAATCGACGGGCTGTTGTCCTGCGTGGCTTGGAATGTCACCACCGCACCGTTGACTGACGCCAGCACGCCGTAGTCTTCCGTGCCGGTATAGGTGCTGTACTCATCGCGGTTGAACAGGTTGGCATTGACCCGCTGCGCAATGAAGGCAGCAGTGGCATTGTTCGGGGAAGCTGCGAGGGTGGTAGCCGCACCCAGCGAGTAACCGATTCCCACCAAGTCAAAGGCCGAGGGAGACACAACGAACTGGTTCAACTCGTAGACCGCGCCCTGCAAGCCGGTCGATGCCACACCGGTCAAGGTCAATCCTTGGATCGTTACGGTATCTGCTGCGGCCACTGCGGCACAGGTCACGGTACCGGTCTGCACCCCATTACCCCCACCGGTCAGGGTAGAAGCGGAGGCAGTGATGGTACCGAAACCGGTACAGCCAACCAGACCAACCGAGTTTCCAGCAGTGCCTTCCGACACCGACTTGACCGTCACCACCGCTGCGGCAACCGAAGCAACCACAGTTGGGTCAGCCGAAGACATGGACAGGAACAGGCTGTAGGCAGTGATGTAGTCCGCGCCGCCAGTGATTAGAGCCGCAGCCGCAGTCGTGGAGATCGCAAAGGCATTTGCCAACAAACCGGCCTGCTGTGCCGCCGAGTAGTTCTGTGAGGCCATCTGGGCAAGGAAGTACGTACCCGAGATGAAGTTATACGGACCGGGTGAGGAATTAGAAGCGTTGACCACCAAGTTGGTACAGGTGTAGACCTTGCCGTTGATCGTGGCAGTTGCACCGGCCACTACGGATGCGAGGGTTAGCGTGCCCGAGGCACGCAGATCAACAATGGAAACGGTGCTGGTGATGTCGCTTGGTACCCCTGATGCGAACATCAGGGCTTTGACAATAGTGTCTTGAATGTCAATGCCATCCGCAACCACAATGGGGGTATTTGCTGCTGCTCCGGTGAGAGGTCCGCTGATCGTAAAACCTTGCAGTTCTTGCAGGATTTTTGGAAGGCGCGTGTTCAGCCGTTCTCCACCGTAGCCCAGAGGGCCTACTTTTTCAAGGGACATTCTCTTTTCTCCTGAGAGTTATGATGCAACAGGAGCAGAGTCTAGTGCACTGACCCCCCACCTAACGAATTAGAAGCGTGATCCGGGCTGTAGGGGATTGATTGGGCCTTGTACTAGAGCAACTGGTATAGACCAGCGTTGCACCCAAATCACTGCACCTTTGGATTCGACAGCCGCAGCTTCAACAATGAAGCGATAGAAATGACCACTCGGACCTTTTTGTCCCAGCAGGGATTGGCGGATCAGGTTGAGTAGATTGATCGTCGGTGTCTTGGTGTCGGCATTGATCATCGTGTTCGGTGTATTCAGCACCACGATACTGATGACCATGTCCCCCATCACCCCAATCTTGGCCGAGGGTTGATGCTCATCGACTGAGCGTGTGCCTTCATAGATGATGCCGACACCCGGGTACGATTGCAGGCCCTTGAGCTTGTCCATCGCATCATTGGGATCGAACACCCGCAGCACTCGATTCGTTAGCACTGCAATCGATTGCACACGGTTATACACGTCATACAGCACCCGATTCAATGGATCGGTCAAGGTGCTGGGATCAAGCAGATTAGGTACGGTCATGACGGCTTTCTCTCACCACATTCAAACGCTCCCCGGCCATCGTAGCTGTGGTGTACCAATACCGTCTCATCTTCTGGATCAAAATACGGTTGGCACGGGCAATGTGTACCCAGACGATGCTGGGTACGCTCGTCGCTTGGCAGGACGTGCTTCAGACCATTGACGATTAGGGTGTTCCACGTCATGAACCAACCACCTCACCGTCTTCCGACCCCCTGAATTGCTTCAGGCCCATGCGCGTCTTATGTAGATCAGGGTCAGTCGAGTCGGTAGTCAGGCTCATGCTATCGCTCCCTCTGCAATCGATTGCAGAAACTGGGTTATAACAGTCGTGTCCTGTTCCCCGAACGATAAGAAATCACGAATTGGTAAGCGTACCGTGCCGAATTGGTGGAACACGCCGTACGGGACATCTGTGCCAACAGCCCTCTGGTTAGGGTCAGATGTGGCAAATGCTTGCAGGGACCGAAACAAGGTACCAGTGTCAAATAGGGTGCCGCCATCTCGACCACTCTTTCTACGTTTGACTGCTGCTTGGGATTCGGGCCATGTGGTGTAGTCACTGGCTTGCTGGCTCAGGAATCGCGTTCTGATCCGGTTCAACAAGATTGCCTGCGCTTGATCGAGTAGATGCTCTTTGTCCAGCGCGGTCAGCAACTTCCCGAACTTCAAATCCAGTTCATTGTTGCCGACTAGGGAGACTTCAATCATAGCGGTGTCGCAAACCAGTCATTCGGTCGAAATGCCATTCCCTTGTTGCGCACATACAAGGCTAGCTTTGCCAATCCGAGATCAGCAGCACGCTTGGCTTGGGTCGCAGCCTCAGCATTTCGGTTGGTCACCTGACTCGAATCGAAGATGATCGGCACAAAACATAGGATCGCCTCATACAGCCAGTCAGGAATCGTTTCAGCAGGAGTGATCTCCACTGGTGGACTTTGTGTCTCGTCCTGCACGATGCCTTTGAAGCCACTTTGGTACACCACCTGTACCAACTGGTCGCCATAGTAATCAAGCTGTGCACTGGCAATGTTGCCAGCCCCAACCGTGAATGGATTGAGCCGTGCAGCCGCTTGCAGGTAGACTATGCCGCGCACCAAGTCCACCCGGTATGTGGTTGTGTCTGCTGGTGGTGCTTGGTCCGACAGGTTGAATAGCTCACCCACCGTCAACACCAAGGGAACGTCAGTACGGACCAATCCAGTCGGTAGTTCCAGTCGATACATGCCGCCCGGATGTACACCACTGAAAGCATCCCTGTCCACGTAAAACGTGGCAGTGACTTGCTGCTTGGATAGAATCGTGTCCAATACCGTTGCTACTTGCAACTGCGCCGCAAGAATGGCTGATTGTACTACCTCGGCCAAACCAACCAGTGACTGGTCAATCTGCATGCGGGTGACAACGTCTGCTACTTCGACCAACAGGTCGGTCTGGGTACTCATACGCCACCCTTACTAGGAAACACTGGGTCACCCTTGGGACTGAGAAATATATCAGGCGGCGATATATGCTGCCCGGACAACGCGGTTTGGATTAGCACCAAACCCTCCTCTGTCAGTTTCCAACAGCCTATGTCCAATACCCTCCTGCTGGCGTCGTCTATCAGTTCGGCATCGCTGTTCCCGTCAACGCAAAGACCCTTTGAGGAGTCTTGGTACAACACTACGGTGTGGTCTCTCAGGTTGTGATAGACCGCCAGCACATTGCCCTGATTAGGGATGACGGCGCACCCAGCCAAAATGAAGCAAGCCAGCAGGAGGAATTTGGTCATGCTAGATCGATACGCCTTCGCCCTGCGGTTTCAGGATGTCTGAAATCTCCTCGTCATTGCCGATCTCGATTGCTTCCTCGAAGCGACGGCGTTTGGTGGTCTCAGTGTTTCGATCCGGGTCACGGTCATCGTCATCGTCGGGTGCGGACAGTTCGGTCACCTTGTCACGGGTAGCATCGAAGGCTTCCTTCTCACCAGTCTGGATACGCTGGATCACCTGAGCCTTACGCCCGGGTTTGTAGCGCCGCCAGATCGGTCGATCCGTTTCTGGCTCGGTTTCACGCAACAGGATTGCAGCCTGCTCTTCCGTGAATTCGTAGTAATACTCGTTCGTATACACGGTGCCCTTGCGTGAATACCGTTTATAGATCGCCAACTCCAAGAACATGATGCCGGGTTTGGAAGGAACTCCTGCCGACAAATTCTCAGCACGTTCAATCAGTGCTCGGGCTTTTGTAAGCTCTTCTGGATCAATTTTGCCGGGTGCGTCTGCCATCTTAAGTGCCATCTGTTACTCCTTGGTAGTTAGGTGCGGTACCCCACACTAATACCCAATGCAATCGATTGCAAGCACCCCGAAACAACAAAGGACTCCGAAGAGTCCCCCGTTGCTAGCAGCCTAGAGGAGATTACCGCGATCCTTGCAGGCCCGAATACTGCACGATTGCGTTGACTTCTTCCACCGCAAACGCGATCCGGCACGTCAGCACGATGATGAAAATACGCGCCGTGATGTCCTTCGTGTACTCGATCTGGATGTTCCGCTGAATACCGAAGATCAGGTTCATCGGGTCAGTGAACAGGCCTTGGGCACCGGGCATCAGAGCCACCGGCACGACATCTGATCCGAACACACGCACCGGCAGGTTGCCAGTGATGTTGGAGTCACCCAGAGCGCCGATCCGGCTGGCGAACTGATCACGGATTTCGGTTTCTTGGTCAACCGACACGAAATGCTTCAGGGCTGAACGGTTGCGAAGGTACCGGGTTGGCATGGTCTTCAGTGCGGCCTTAGCAGCCGACTTATCGAACACGCCACCGATATTGGCGACGTTGGCAGTTGCCAGCTTGAGCCAGCCGTTTGCCATTGCGAGGTAGGTGTCACTGGAACTCGTGTCACCCTTGATACCCCACTCTTCGAGGTCGAGAGCAGCACGTTCTGCGATCAGGTCAACGATAGTCTGATGGATACCACCAGCGCCGGTTTGCAGCGGCACGTTGACGTTACCCCCTTCGATATTGTCCTCGATCACATCGTAGGGGATATTGATCTGCGCAATCGCTTCTTGCGTGTTCAGGACCACCTGACCCAGATCAGGCTTGACGCGCTGACTGGACGGCAGTGCAACGCCCTCACCCAGCACTGAAGTACCAGCCTGCATGATGCGCGAACCGAATCCGATCTTGTTGATCTTCATCTGCGGCGCTTTCATCGCTACGGTTCGGCATGACGCCAGAATCGTCGGCTGATCAATCAGCGTTCGAATGAACTGGTTGGTCTGCTCCGGGTTCAAGTGACCAGCGGTCGCAAGGTCGGACAGGGCAATATCCGCCTTCTTGATCAGTTCTGCATTTGAGGACATCTTTGTTTCCTTAAGAAAGGTGGAGTGTAATTCCCTGCACTACCGGTTCAACGACCACGCTGCGCTAGCAGAGCGGCTGTACGTTCACGATCACGCTTCTGGGTCAATGAGCGGCGCTGCGTCATGCTCATCATCCCGGTATCAATCACCGAATCACCAGCACTCAGGATTGGGTCATCTGATTTCTGCACCCCATCCAAAGTCATACGTCCCGGCACTTCGGTTGGGTTGTCAAGAGAGACTGCTGGGCCAACCACCGTTGCACCAATTTTCTTGAGCGCATCATCAGACTTCCTAACGCTTTCTGCAACGGTTGCACCAAGAGTTTCTTGCTTGGCAACCACCGCAGTCAGGGTCTCACCCTGCGCCTTGACGGTCGTGGACAGTCCTTGCATCGATGCATTCAATTGCGTGAGCATGTCGAGGATAGGAGCGAACTCGGACTTCTTGGCTTTGAAGTGTGCCCGGCGGTCACCAGCCTTCATTGCACCCCACTTATCCTTATCCATGCCCTCAGGCGGTTCCATCTTCATCATCTCGTCATCGCTCTTGTCTTCCAGAGCAACGTCATCCTTGGCAGCACGAGCAGCCGCTGCAACACGGTCGGCCTCAGCCTTCTTGGCAAGGTTGTCGTCGGTGTCACCCAGCTTGTCATTGGTGCTGGCCCACGTCTTCTTCTCGGAAGCGGTCATCTTGTCCCAAGCGGCTTGCTTCATGCCCTTGGGTGCTTTGTCCCAATCGACATCGTCATCGCCGTCGCCTTCCGACTCAGCCTTGCGGCACATTTTCTCGAACTTGTAGGTCGGGCCAGCCGCAGGCGCATCGTCGTGTTGCCAGCCAGCAGCATTCTGCTGTAGCTCGATGATCGTCTTCTTGCCGTCATCCGACAGCGCATCCCAGTCGTTCTGGGTGAAGCCAGTCGGCGGAGTGGTCATTGCCTTCGCCAACTGNNCAACTGATCCGGCGTGAGAGTCGAGTTGTTGCCACCAACATTCGGGGCATTCTTGGTTGCACTGGTCTTCAAGGGAGTGTCCTCCGGGTTAGTTACTGTGTTGGTGCTGTCTTTCGCCAGCGCCGCGATCTTGCCGTCGTCATCCAGTTGATCCCAGTCGTTCTGGGTGATCCCTGCTGGAGGAGTGGTAGGAATTTGTGATGCAACCGATTGCACGCCTGCATCAGCTTTCTTGGCAGCTTCCTGCAACAGCGCAATGTTGTTGTCAAGCTTGAAAGCCTGCGTCGGCAGTCCCTTGATGAGCGACGATACGTAGGTCACGAAGTCATCGAGGTCACTTTCCAACTCACTGCTCACGTCACCGGTGTCGTCACCGTCGCACAGGGCTGATTGGACTTTGGTGTACAGCGCATCGAATGCGGTGTTCAGGGATGGGAAGAATCCGTGTGCCGACATCAAGTCGCTGAAGTTGCCGGACTTGCGCATCTCATCCGAGTATGCATCGAATCCTTTGACCGCCAGCATCATCTCGTTCGGCATGCGTACCAGATGAGCACCAGCAAGCGGCTTGTCATCCTGAGCGAAGATCACTGAGCCGTCATCGTTCTTGGTGACTTTGTCCACCACCAGACCAGCCGCAGACATCTCCGCAATCATCTGGTCCATAATAGGCTTGGGCTGGTCCATCACAATCACAGCACTCACAACCGGTGCATCTTCCTTCTTGGCTTTACCCAAAAAAGATCGGACATTTGAGAGGTCTAGCATTGATTGCCCCTGATCGAACTTCATTGCCCGGAACGGAATACGGGAAGCACTGCGGTTCACCAGTGACACATGGGTCACGTCCGCATCGCGCAATTCATTCAGCTTGGTTTTGACTACACGCATAGCCGCAGTCTAATGACGAGGATGCTTCCTAACAAACGCATCACTGCACTTTCACGTCATCGACTGAGGAAAACAGGTGCCGATGATTCAGTGTGGTCTCGGTATGTGTGCCTGCCACGATCTTGTGAACATGGCCTAACACCTCATCGGTGACGCCACCACGAAACTCACCCTGATCCCCATACGAGATGAAGAAGCGGTGTTCATGCTTTTGGATCGTGTCGGTTTTTACGGCTGAGGTATGGCCCGTGACCATAGGAGGGATCACGACTTGAAACTCTTGCGCATGCCGAGTCACCAGCGCTTCCATCGAGAAGCCGTTGATGTCACCCTTCTTGATTGCTGCCCAGAGATTAGGGTCAGCTACATGCATCCCCACCACCCAGCTACCCGGGATGAACATATTGTCATCGTCACGCGCAATGAATGACTCAACGATACAAGCGTTGACCAACTTGTTGTCGTGCATCACGTCTACCGATTTCATCTTGCCATCGGCAATGAAGTCATGCGCCATCTTCCGAATCTGGTCGGCACGCATGAACTCACCCTGTGCATCAGGTCGATCCGGTGCATACACTTCACCCCAGACGATCTGTAGCTCAGGCTCTTCCGCTTTGAAGATGGTATTGGGCATTGTCCACGCGCTCGTGCAATCGATTGCACTGATCATACGTGACCACCCTGCTACCTAAGACAATCAGCGCAATCCCAGCTTTATCTCGGCTTCTAATTGGGACAAACTGAATTTTTGCATGATGAATTGAACTGAAGATTTCTTTACCTTGAGCATGTCGGCACCACTACCCCAGCGTCTCACTACACGCTTCATCAGCGCCTTGGATTGGGCAGGCTTGTTCAACAGGGTTGGAGGGTGCTTGGGTTTATGGTTCGCCATAGCCACTTTCAAGGAACCACTGTGCTCGATCTACTGCATCCGAGTCAGTCAGGTCTAACGTCATCGACAGGTCAGAGTCACCAGCCACCAAGTCTGCAATCGATTGCAATGAGTCGGTATCCACCAAGGCACGATACGATGCCGGGTCATCATCGCTAAGAAGGTCGTTGACGTAACTCTGATCGTCCTCAGTCAATCCATTCACTGCGTCAGCTAGATCACCCTCACCACTGGCAATTGCATCGAGTGCCGACTGGCGTAAATCATTCCAATCGTCCTGCTCGGGTAAGAATCCCAGCCGCACGTAATCCGCAGTCGAGCCACCAGAAGATGCTATGACGCTGGAAGCACCAAAGTCATCACCCTGCTCGATCATCGTATCGAAGATGTGACTCAGGTAATCACCAGCAGCATCAACATCACCAGATACAAAATCCGCTTGGTCCAAGTAGTAGCTGCCATCATACGGATCATAAGTGGTATCAACGTCCACTTTGCCACCGTCGAACTGATCTTCGAAATCAATATCTACCGATCCGTCATCGGCCACCGAGATTTGAAAGCCTGTGTAATCACCCGGTAGAATGTCATCAGGGCTCTCATCCAAAAATGCCGCGAACATGAGTTTCGGGTCTACACCAATGAATTCATTCCAATGATCCAAGTCAGCTTCATCGATATCAACACCTAGGTTCTCGAAGTCATCCATCGTGGCTTCATAAGAACCCTCCAGACTGTCTTCAAGTGCTGCGGCTTCTGCTCCCTCCTCACCCTCAGCCGCATCGAGGTCTTCTTGATCCTCGCCACCCTCCTCTTCCTCTGAGGTCGGCTTGGTGAGTCGCGGTGTATCCGCATCATCATTGGATTCGACATCGACACAGATGGTGCGGCAGTACGGATGGTAAGGAGGGATATGCAATCCTGCCGCCACCAGTTCTTCCGTTGACATGCCTTCTATCTCAGCCATACCAGCTTTGGATTGATCAGGCCATGCTTGGATGGTACGTAGTTCGGCAGGGTCTTGCGCCTGCAAGGCACGGTTCACCAATTCCTTGGCATCCTCGATCTCAAACTCATGTCCGTTGATGAACTCACAGAACTTGGATGTCCTATTGTCCAGCACCGCACTGAGTTTGTACTTCAGTTTGCCCATCATCTCGGACTCACCGACAAAACCCCATGTCGCTACCCGGCTACTGTTCAGTGACGATGCCATCTGGAGACTCGAAGCACCACCCTCCGCGAAGGATACGAAGTCGGTAAGGTACCTCCCATCTACGTCTGCCTTCTTGGTGTTGGACTTGGCTGGGCTCTTGAACGTGAGCAGGTCAGGGTCAACGTAGAAGCGGTCGGGTAGGTCTTCCTTCTTGACTGGCTTCTTCTTCCTACGTGCCCCCAGCATCGCTGCAAAGCCTATAGGTTGCCCAACTGCCTGCAAAGGATTGACATGACCGGCTATAGCGAGATCAGCTTGGCCTATGTCTGCTTTCACTACGTGTTTGTCTCTCCACTCTTGTGCTAGCCTTAAAAACAGGGTTGGGTCTTTCTCGACCATCTCGTCCACACTGTCATGACCAGCCTCATGTGCTTGGTATGTCATCCACTTGAGTTGTTCGTTGTTATCATTGGCCTCTGTATCGGATGAACTAAATCTACCTTGTTCATCATGGTATGGATTGAATTTGGTGGTTGTATCTTTCTCTTGTATGGGTCTCACCGTGAATACCGGACCCACCTTGGGTACCAGTTCCACATCCTTGATCACGAAAGATGTTCCACGGGGTAGGATGAACTCTCTTTCAGTGTCCTCATACGCACCGGCATAAAAACCATGGGTGCCTGCTGGTGCTTGAATCTTCAGCATTCCCCCCTTAACAAACCTATCGGCAACATTTTTTGCAAGGGAGGTTGAAGCAAATGCCTTATCCGTGAAGGCCAGACCAATAGCACTTTTTAGATCGGTCTTGTCCCAGTGGTTCTTGATAATCCCAAGCCCTACCGGCCCCACATTCTCCTTGGCTACATCCACTCCCACCGCAGTAAGAATCTTGCTAATAGTGGATGCACGAACACCCCGGTACAAAGTAGTGTCCTGCTCCAGCTTGTTATTGGGTGCTGTGGTTAGCTCATCCAGTAGACCAATCTGTTTCTTGACTACCGTTTCTACGGCTGGAGGTAAATCCTCCTTACCCTTCAGGTACTGGTTTACATTCGTATAGCCCAACTCCATGTAGTCGAATAGGGCTTCCTTTCGCTCTGGGTTATCCGACTCACTGAGCCACGCGCTTTTTAGCCATTTGTTCTGGAAGGCTGGTTCTTCCGGGTTTTGATCTTTGAAATCTGAGTCTGGCTTTTTTAGAAGTGTCTCGACATCTGCTGATGCGAACCTTCCTTGCTCATCGTGGTTTTCATTGAACTTGGTGACCTTGAACAATGGGTGCGCTCGGGCTTGTGCTCGTGCAACCAATTGCAATGCGGCTTGCTGGGCTTGTTGGGTACCGAGTGTTTCCATACCAACCAGCATTGAATCGACTACCGTATCAAGGGTATTCTGGTAGCTCCCAGCGCTCAGAAAGGTTGGTCCTTTCCTATTCGCCATCCCGGCACCGTACAGCGCACAGGACAACAACATGAACTTGATCCACTCACGGTTTTCTTCACCCACCTTTCTCAGGTTGATGGTGGAGATGAGTTGTCTAGCCTGATCGTAATCACCCCTCCTTGTTGCCTCAGTGATTTGATGGTACAGGGGTGCTGATTGAATCGCCCACTCTCGGGTAAGTCGATTCGCTAGGCCTTCTTCCAGAGCAATGTAAGACCTGAAGTCAACTGGCATTTTTTAGTGATCATGCTTCAGCGCAGCTTTGGCAATGCTAATCAGGCTCTCATCTGCTTTGCCATAGGTGTAGGTGGCTACGAGGCTATTGAATGCCTCGAAGTCATCGGGTGTCAGTTCATCGATGTCCTGCTTCAGGATCAACGCACGCTCGGGTGACAGGGGCCTACCCTTCAGCAGTCCCCGGCTCACGGCGAAGTCCATCGCCATGTCCATCAACTCGGTAGCCTTCTTGACCTTGATTTTGGTCTTGGTGCCATCTCCATGTTGAATCTCGATAGTTGCACCACCATTACCCGGCTTTTTGGCTGGTGAGTTTTGGTCTGATTGATTTTGTGCAACCGATTGCACAGACTTGGCTTGCTCCTTGGCTTGAGCATCACGCTTGTCTGGATCAGGATCAACCACTGGCGTACCAGCCACTGGACGTGCTCCGGGCTTGGGACGTTGTCCGGGTGCTGGCACTCCCACCTGTGAGGGTTGTGCGGGTGGCTGGGATGGGTCTTGCCCGGGTGTTTGTCCCGGCCCTCCCGGCGCACCGGGTTGTAGCGTAGCCTGTGCCTGAGGATTCTGCCCAGCTTGGGGGATAATCCCGCCTGTGGCGACGTTGTTGGTACCGGGTGCTGCTGGGGGACTGCTGCCACCTCCGGGGATGACCTGACCCGGTTTGGGGGCCTGTGGAGTGGGTTGTCCAGTGATTGGGTCTGGGATGTCTGCTTCCGACACACGATCCGGTTGCGGCAGTACCGACACTTCCAAGTCCATCCCGGTAGCTTTGTTGATCTCATCGACATAGCTATCCGGCGTAGCACGGTCTTTGACGATCTCCAGTGCCTTCAACTGATTGGCAGCATCGGTCAGGGTAATGGGCAATGACTTGATTTGCAGGGTCTTGAGTCCCAGCGCCTTGATGATGGTGGTGTTGATGATCTCATCGAACTTGGTACGCTCGGGCTGGAATACCTGCTCCTCTGCCACCATGTAAGCCGTCACAGCCGTGGCGAAGTTGTAATCAGCAGCCTTACCAAGAAACAGGGGAGGGATACGGAAGCCCATGCGGACATGCTCACCAGCAGTCTCGTCATAGTTCTTGTACATCGCATCCATGGCCTTCTCGGCCCCGAACCGTTCGACCTTTACCTGAACAGTTCCAGCAGCTTCCAAGCTGCCAGAAGAAGACTGAGCTTCAACCACAACGGCACGGAATTTCGTTTTGTTCTTGCCGCTAAGGTAGTTCCTAAGCTGATCAGCCGCATCCTTCGCAAGCGTTCCTCCTTGGACAAATATAATTGCCGGTGGCATCCCGCCTGCATCAAAGAATTCGAGATTCTGTTCTTCTGCTTTTCTAGACCCAACCACTGACGGCATCTGGTTGATCCAACGGGGCAGGAAGTATGGAGTGGTTATGTCGGGGTGGATTCCAAACATAAGCAGTTCGGTTCCCCGATCACCGGGGGCGACGATGTTGACTGGTTTTCCATCTGCATTATCATCTCCCGGCAACACTTCCCATTGACCATTGTTCCGGTCTATATTGCGTGTCGCACCATACTCACGGTAGTAGACCAGTTGCTTCAGGGCCACCCGTTGAGCATAGCGGCGTTCACGCAGCCATAGACTCAGTTGGACATCGACCCCGGCACGCTGCACTGTCTTCTGCACCATCACAGGCGCATCCAGCTTGACCAGCCGCACGTTGTGGGTCTGGATCGGACGCATCGCTACCACGTCCCCTAACGGGTTCCTCAGTACCTCAAGGAAGCCATACCCCACACCTTCCAACTCACGGCGTAGTTGGCGGCGAATCTGGATAAAAGAAGTGCCCGGATACGGTTCATCAAAGAAAGATTGGGCTATCTGCTTTTCTTTGGGATCGATGCCATCACCAGCCGGTGGCTCAGGCGGATCAGGCGGGATGGGATCGACATGGGGTTGCACGTAGATGTTGCTGCCCATCGGGTCAGGAATGGGTGGAGCAGTCTTTTGCTTGAACTGCTGCATCACCTGTGCATGTTTGTCCTTGGCTTTTTTGAAGGCATCGTTCTTCTTCTTTTCCTTGATCGCGTCAGCCGTGGCATCAGAAGCTACGAATTCAATGCCAGTGGCGTCGATGTTTACTTCCATCACCTCCACGCACTGATTCAAGGTATTGTTGGTGTTGACCAGATTCTTCAATACAATCGGGTCGAACGGTGGCATCAGGAAGATATTCGACTGGTTCTGTGTCGTGAAGTACAGCGACGAGAACTCGTCTTCAAGTTCAATCTGTGAAGCAGCCATAACAAGGTAGGTATCACCCTTGATTACCTGCTCTACGAAATGAACCTTAGGTTCGTTTTTGCTTTTGTCAGCGAGAACCAGCATATACGAAACCTATACCTGTTTGGAGGAATGCCTACTTTAACACTTCCTATCAGGCAAAAGTCAATTCCTTCATATCGGCCATGTTTGGTCCTACCTTGGCATCAGCCGTGAAGCGGAGTTGGGGTTCCCACCGGACCTTACTGAATGGCAGGTTCTGCATGATCTCAAGATGCGCTTGAGCTAATTCCTCTACTCGATCCTCCGGCACGTAGTTGTAGCCAGCATCATGGCAGGCACCAAAGGATGGGGCGATCTCACTTAACCCTGCCTCGTGTTCTAACCCCATTGACCATAGCATCAGATCGGACAGGGTTGATTGAATCGGGGAGTTTATTGACTGTCGTTCCGCTTGGGCACGCACAGCCTGAATAGGGCTAGTAATGAGAGGCAGATGCCGAACACGACCAAGGGGGCTACGCACATAGCCATTACGGCGAGCGTATCTCTTATACTCATCATGGTAGTGAGGTAGCCCAGCATAAGCCGCAAAGAATCCATCTCGGAACTCGGTTGCCTTCTCTAGCGTTAAGTCTTTGACACCATACTCATTGATGGCATAGATCAGGAAGCCTTCAGCCCCCATGCCGTACAGTAGACCGAAGTTACCTGCCTTGGCTAGTTGTCTCAGGGCATCGAACAGTTCCTTGTTGGTTTTCTTCAACAGCATGAAATCATCGTAGCTGTAGCCAGTGAAGCGAGCCGCAGTCGCCACATGCAGATCAAGGCCTTTCAGGTAGGCAGCGAGCATGGAAGGCTCATGCGCTACACAGGCGCATATCTTCAGTTCACCTTGGCTGAAGTCCCGTTCCATCACCACCATGCCGGGTGGCGCTATGAAGCACTTGCGTAACCGCTTGGCCCACTTGGTGTGTTTTGGCAGCGTCTGAAATGCCGGGTCACGACAGGATAGGCGTCCTGTGTTGGTCCCACCCTCACCCTCATCCTTGTTGCCAGCAAAGAACCAGTAGCTCGGATGGAAGCGTCCGTCTGATCGGATATGCTTCATGAAGCCTCGCACGTAGGTGCTGAGGGTCTTTGAGGCACTACCGTAATCCCGCATGATGTCCACGAATGCCTTGGCTTCCGGGTTATCCGCAAACATCAAGATGTGTTCAAGGGCAGTGCTGGGTTCTGAGGTCTTCTCGGTGGTCAGTTTGGGTTTGAGGTTCAGGCCCATGGGCGAGAACATGAAGTCCTTGATGAGTGCTGCCTTGGTGATGTTCATGCCACCCATCTTGGAACCATCAGCATGCTTGGCTACGATCCTGCCACCGATCACATCCCCGGCTTTTTTTACCAGCGTGACTAATTCCTGTTCAAGGTCAGCCTCCAGTTCCTTGTAGGTTCCCATGTCTACACAAATGCCACCCCGTTCTACCTGCTCGAAAGCCCGGGCCGCAGGATGCAGCACGTTGATGTAGAACGAGGTGAGTTGCTTGTCTTGCAGCAGGATGGCACGTTGCTGTGCCGCTACCCTCAGGGTCGCATCGGAGTCCCCACCCGCGTACAACAGGAATTTGGATGGATTGTTGAGGTACTCCAAGTCCATGCGAGATTTGTCTGCTTTGCGGTCGAACTCATCTGAGTACCCTCCCAGTTCGGGAGTGTAAATCTTGGCATGTACGTCCAGACCATTGGATCTATTCTCATCCAGCAGACTCCCTACGATGGTGGTGTCGAAGACAAAGTTGGTGCAGTTCCAACCACCCCTGACATTCAACCATTGAAGATCGTACTTCAGGTTGGCACCCTTCAGCTTGATCATCGGGGTGTTCAGGATGAATGCCATCTGACTGGCAAACTCCATCGAATGGAACAGGGTACGTTCAGCGGCGGGTGATGGCAGGTACAGCACCTGAGCCGTACCAATGGTATGGGACAACTGAATCGTCACCACGTAAGCGCCGGGATGGTGGATGGTTTGCTTCAGGTATGGGTCGAGTCCAAGGGTCTCCAAGTCGAGTGCGCAATCGATTGCACAGCCCGTCTTGGCATACTGCTCGGTCACCTCAGTGATGAAGCGCTCGAAGTCCCTTACATACTCGTATTGACCGTATATAGGCTCGATACTACCGGTCTTAGCTACTCGAATGGCTTGGCTGAAGTCACACAGCAGATCGATGTAATGCGGGTAGTCAGTGACCATCACCCCCGGGCCGTAGCTGAACATGAGCCATGACTGCCCAGAGGGATGGTAGTTGTTGTTCCAGCGGTGTTTCTGGTTGCGGAGGGAGGTGGTGGTTCGGTTTTTGGGGATCACCTTTTCGTTACCCATCTCAACGATGGGAGGTTTACCCAATGCGAAGATCACATCTGCGTCTTGGAAGGATCGTTCTTCCATATCCGAGATGACTTCAAACTCTACTTCTTGATTGTTCCTGAGGACCGGTGCGAGAGCCGATAGAACCTTGTCAGACGGCCATTCAGTCCATATGACCACCTTTGACATCTTCACTGCTCCCCTTGAGTTGCAAGACTCGTCTGGCGCTTTTCGCTGCCTCAGTAACTACTGTACCACAAGTGCAATCGATTGCAGGTTTACTTCCGGGTCTTGTTTCCAAAATAACAAACTAGGACAACACCCACTACGTGAACCGTGAAGATCGCGCCCAGAAAGCAGTAAAACAGTGTCAACTCACTCATGTCCTAAGTCCTTCATTGCTGCGTCAATGCAAGCGTCAGGGGTTGCGCCGTTCCAAAACGAGAACCCTATCGACGTGTGCAAATAAATCTGAAGCCGCCATATCGTGTCGGTGTCCATCATCCTTTTGATTTCAAGCGGGTCATCATCCTCAAAATCTTTGGGATGTTCTTCGATCCATTGTGCAGCAGACACGTAGTTGCACGCATGGGAATTTCGTTCTAAGTGCAGAGAATTGCACGGCAGACTTCTGATCCATGCATACCTTTTTGCATCTTGTTCTTCGCTCATGTCGTTCCTTTGGTCAGGGCGCGGATGTTGTCTGCTGCCACGCCGAATCGAGAGCGCTCACTAGGGAATGCTTCGCGCTCGACTATTCCCGCCGCCGCCTCGATGGCAGCGTTCCAGCAGGCGATGCCGTACTGCTCGACGTACCTCTCGAAAGCGGCTTGGTTGTGTATGCGATAGTACACATCAGGATGAGGAGGCTCCGGTAGATCGGTGGTCATGTCGTTCCTTTGGTCAACGAGCGGGTGGTTCGCTCAACCAACCCCTAATGACGTCGTGCTTTACCAGCTCCAGCAGGCCCACCAACTTCGACGTCTCGATCTGCCCGGACCTGTCCGTGTAGACGCTGCCGTCCTTGCAGAATCCGACCAGGACCACTGACTCGAGATCGCTAGCCGCCGCCCGCTCTAGCACCCTCTTGGCCTCTTCTGCGATCTGCTCGCGGTCTGTCTTCATGGGCACAATGGTCACGGTCATTTTGTCATTCCTTTGGTCAGGGCGCGGATGGCTTCGCACACCGTCAGAGCAGTCCTCATCTTTTCAAGAGAGTGGATTTTTAGCAGAAACTCGGCGTGCTCGTTACCCACTTGCGCCGCCGCCTCGATTGCGGCGTTCCAGCAGGCGAGGCCGTGCTTCACGATCTGCTCGTCTGTGAAGAGGCCCCAAGCCGCAGGCTCAGGAATCTCCGGTAGATCAGTGGTCATGATTAGCCTCGCTCTTCCCAGAAATTTCTCGCGTGCGGCGGGCAAGCGTTTGTACCGCGTGCCGTAAGCACAGCCGTGAATGGTCGCTCCCCGACGATCTTGAGCACCTTGGGGTTGGCACAGCGCAACCTCAACGCCGACTGGCCTTTCAATCTGCCGAACGACCAAGCACATGTCTCACACGTTCGCTCAATGCTCATTCGTCACTCTNNGCTGGATTTTCTGTGCCGCTGATACTCCGAGAATGGCGCACGCTTCCAGACCCATCCGTTGGCCCATCGCGCCACGTCTGAGAGCTTCTGCGCCGTCCAATCAAGCCTGACGTGTGGTACTCGCTCGCTGGCGTTGAGCTTGATGTAGGGCTGGACGTGCGGCTCGCACCCGTGATCGATCACTTCTTGAATCCGCTGCATACAGTCAGCGAAGGGTTCATTGCCGATCAGGACGTAGACACGCTTGCGCTTCTGGGGTTCGTCGGCCAGCATCCGCATTACCGCATGAACCTGCTTGCGTTCTGCCAGTTCATCGAAAGCGAAACGCCACGGTCCTTTGCCTTCGTTGATGAGATCACGCCAGCGTGCGTACACGTCTGGCGTAAAGGTGATCGGCTCGAAGCCCGAGTTTGCATCGGTCAGTTTCACGCCCTCGGCCCGATAGCGCGCCACGATGTGATCTTGGTATTTCGGGTCCAGTCCCGAAAGGTTGTTGTCGCACAGGATCGGACGCACCGGGAAGTCAGGGATGAGCGTAAAGGCTTTGCCTTCCATCTTTGGCACGATGCAGAACCAGCACCCCACTGGGCAGCCGCGCGAGGCAAAGGTCGCAAGCGAGTTGTGGCGCGCAATCGCGTCCGGATAGTCCTTCAGGATCAGCGCAACGTCGGCCAGCTTGTGCTTGTTCTGCACAAGGAAAAGTGCCGGCCCTCCAGCGATCACGTCTAGCCCCTGCGCCTTGGCGAACTGCGCCCGCTGATACGCGTCATCAAGCAGCCAAGTGAACGCGACCGACAGATACACCGTATCGCCCTCTCGCCATTCAGCCAAGCCACCGATCCAAATCATCTACGTGCCCTCTGTCTTAGTGGGTGAATCGGGAGATGGCAGCCCGTCCACCATTTGGATTCGCTTTCCGATCCTAGCCATCACCGGCACCGCCATCGAATTGCCCAGCGCTTTGTACCTGGGCCCGTCGGCTGCGGGTTTGCCGCGCACAGTGATGAGCGTGTAGTCATCAGGAAAGCCTTGAAGGCGCTCGCACTCGCGCGGCGTCAGGCGGCGCACGGCCAAGGTCGCGATGATCGGCGCCGAGCGCGTGCGGTCCGCGCTGGTCGTCAGCGGTCCGGCCTCGGTGACTTCGCCGAACGAGCCGGTCGCGTAGTCGTCGGCCGCAAACGCAATCGCCCCAACCCCAATCCCTGCTCGGCCGCCGTTCGGAGTCAGGATCGCATTCGCCGTCCCATCTGTGCGGTACTCCAGATCGTTCGAGCCGCCCCGGCCGCGAATGGCGAGCGTCATCACTTCGACCGGCACGACGTTGTACTCATCTGCATGGTCATTTCCCCCCGTTCTAAGCGTCGGAGCGACCACCAGAGGGCATCCGCGTCCAGTGCCATCCTCTGTTGCGCCACCATCCCCGGCGGGCAGGGAATGCGCTATATCAACGGGTATGATCGTCGCTCCCTGTCCAGCGCCATTATCTCCAGACAATCCGCGCTTGCCCGAACCACCAGTCAGAGTCGCAGCGACAATCGGCGCTTCGTGCAGGCACGTCAGGCTCGGCGCGCTGCCGTCCTGGTAGCACTCCGCGTTCGCCTGACCGCTCGACAGCACCGCCCCCACTTCGATCACAGGGCATTCGGTGCCGGGGCCATAGCCGCTGCCGCTTCTAGCGCGGCCTGTAAGCGTGTGGGTAACTTCTTGCCGCGCCGTTCGGCTCGGCGGAGGATGCCCTGACAGGCTTTCGCGCTCAAATAGAACCGCTGCGGCACGACGCCAGTCTCCAAGATATCCGACAACGAACACACGGCGGCGTCGCTGGGGTACTCCGAAGAATTGAGCGTCCAGGATCCGGTAGGCCCACCCATACCCGATGAGCGCCAACCCTCCGAGGATGGAACCAAAGTCCCTTCCCTTGTTGGAGGACAGAACGCCGGGGACGTTCTCCCATACCACCCAGCGGGGCCGCAAGCGATCAGCCAATCTAAGATACTCGAGGGCCAGGTTACCACGGTCGTCATCCAGACCGCCTCGGAGTCCTGCGACGCTGAATGACTGGCATGGGGTTCCTCCGACAAGAACGTCAATTGGCTCGTATTGTCCGGCCTGGATCGTTGTGAAATCGCCATGTAGAGGAACCTCTGGGTAGTGATGCGCAAGCACTGCGCGTGGGAACGCTTCGATCTCTGACAGGAACGACGGCCGCCAGCCGAGCTGATGCCACGCCACAGACGCGGCCTCGATGCCGGAACACACTGAGCCGTATCTCATCACTTCTCGCCCGTCTGCGTAGGCGGTGCGGGGAGATCGCGCCAATGGGTCGGAAAAATCAATTCAACCCCATCCCAATCAGTCCATCGGGTCGATGGACCGTCATGCCGCCATCCCATCGTCACCCAGCCCTCGACCGCGATGAGCACAGCCCTACCCTCGTCAGGCAACCTCTCGCTCACGGCGATCCAGCCCTCTTGTGGCGCAGGCGTCTGGTCTGCTGCGTGGGCGGAAGCGATTAGGATGGCGTCAGCATCGTCAATGGCGGATTGGAACGCTGGAGTGTTTAAGGCGCGCCATTCTTCACCGAGTTTTTGCAACGCTTCACGGTACGAGTACGGCTCTTCCTTGGGGTGGGCCGCAGGAACCTCACACACTATGTCATAGCACGCCCTTTGGGCAACGGTGAATCCGAACTTGTAACTCGCCGATAACGTAGCGTCTGGATTCCATCTCAGTCCATCAATTTGGTCCAGAATGTCGGCTCTCAGCACAAGTTCTTTGCGCCGAGATTCGTCAGCCTCCTCGAACTCCTTCTTGATCTGGTCGGTCATNNGGTCATTTCGGCTCCTTGCGCGTGAGTTCTTCAAGCGTGCCTTCGAGGCGTTGAAGCCAGTCATCCAGAAAGCGTTGGTGCTGCTCTAGAGCGAACGCCATTGACGACGCAGCTTTCTGCATGTCATCTGCAGCGCGGGTCATTTGGCCCGATGCGCGCTCGACTTGTTCTGCTCCGATCAGGTGCATGGTGTTCATTTCGGCTCCTTGCGCAGGGATTCCAGTTCCACCTGCAACAACTTCAGCACATCTTTCAGTTCAGGCCGGTCATCCACGATCACGTAGTTCTGTAGGGCATAAATCTGGCCTTCAAGAAAGCCAATCGAGCGCGCCAAAGTCATGGGTAGATCAGCACGAACGTCCAGCGCACAACCATCCCGCCGGTCTGCATCTGCCTTGGTGTGCGTATAAACAGGCACAATGTCAGCCAGTGGCGCTAGGTTCCGCTTGTGGCTCTCAGCATGTTCTCGGTTGAAATAAAAACGTCCTCTGATCACATACCCGAATGGCTCCGCCTCGGGCTCGCTCAGTGCGGCGTCTTTCATGCCCTGTCTATAGGCATCGCCCAAAGCAACGCGTACCTGTGAAGGCACTACGCCACCCAGATCATCTTCCTTGGACCACTCAGGCAATTGGTAGCTCATTCTTTTTCCTTTTCAGTAGGCACCGTGGCGCTCATTGCGGCTCTGGCTTGTTCAAGAAGGGCACCACGAGTAGTTTCGGGGCTTTCTCGGAAGGCTTGCTTTAGCCGTTCTGGCTCGCTCTCCCTCTTGATCTGGTCGGTCATTTCGGCTCCTTGCGCGGCCATTCGTTCTTCGAGGGACGGCGGTTTCGGAAGTCCTTCCGATACTTGATTCATCTGCTCGACCGTAGGCTGTTGCGTCTTAGTTGAATCTGCCATTTCTTTCCTCCTGAGTCATTTCGGGTGTGATTTTGCATCCATCATCTTTCCAAGTTGGGCCAGTTTTCTTTAACTGCCAGCGCCAGATTTCCAGGGTGCGGAAAGGCCACGCATCGGAATTAACGGCATAGAGGAGTCCCGGAATAGTCACGCCAACAATCCAGCATCTGTGTCCAAAATAGATTCGTTGATCACCCTTTTTCATTTTGTTTCTCCTAGCTTTGCATCAGCCTTGAGGCGCAGGTTATCAATCTCCGCGAGGAGCGCGCACAGATAGCACGACTCGTCTTGGCCTTGGGTGTACGTACGATGACCGTGCGGGCTCTTTTCCAGAAAGGCCGCAGTGCTCATCTGAGTGTGGCTAGACCTGACGCGCTCCACGCTCGGCACATGCTTGTGACTGTGCTCGGGCGCGTCCAGTGTGGCTCTGGCCCATTCGAGGAGGGCGGTGCGAGTTGCCTTGCATCCATCCACATCACTGTTGAACTGAAACGAAAGGTGCGCCGCTTCGGAAGCGTCAATCAGTCGCTCGAACTCCTTTAGCTTATCCACTGACCACCTCCTCTTTCCACTGCTTCTCTTGCTCATCGTACAGGTAGGCAGCACGAAATGCCGTGCCGATCTTTTCCGTGGTCTTGATGATGTCACCGGTACCGAAGGCTTTCATGTCCTTAACCTTCAAACCCAGTTCCTCGCCATCAAAGATGATGATGTGCAGCGGAGTTTGGCCTGTCAGGTTGCCTTCCCCATCAGATGCATGGGTACAGACGACATAGGCCCAGATGGCAGCAGTATAGCGGACAAGGAAGGAGCATCGGTTGGTCTCCAGAACATCGGAGCACACTGCCATGTCGGTCTTGAACTCCCATGGTCCTGCCCGGAATTTGCGTTCCTTGGTGCCCCGGATACGGTTCTTGCCATCCTCGTCCATGAGGTGTAGCTCCATGGACAGGGCATCGGCTATGTTGTAGAGCAGGGTATCTGGACTCATTCCCCATCCTCCCGGTGACCACCTAGAAGATCGGCACCCTGCTGCAAGTCCTTGTACTCCGCATACAGGGCCGATATAAGGCCCCAGTTCCGCCCATCACTGTTTATCTCACGGACTAGGTCTGCCTTGATCATAGTCACTCTGTCAAGCAGGATTTTGCGGCTAAGGACATAATTCCCTTTATTGAAGTGCAGGGGGTTATTCATCACAGCACCTCCGCGATCAGGTCATTACCATTGATCTCCAGCACCACGTCCCCGAGTCTCATGCTGAGCCAATACAGGGCGAATTGCCAGAATTGGGTGACTGGGTCTGCCTCGACACAGATGGCCTCGGCACCGACTGGGAAGGCTTGGATGGGTGAGGAAGTGCCGTCGAAGGCTACCTTGTTACCCACCTCGGTCTTGACCAACACCGCAATCAGCTTCTGGGCCTCTTTGGTGTTCACGTCGAATTTCATGACGTAGCCCCCGCTCTATCCACCACTTCAAAAGTCGGGATGCCATGGGGTCCATTAACCGACTCCACCTCAACAATCGACCCGTCCGTGAAGAAGAACACCAAGACATTGAGTGCCTTGGTATTCACGAAGGATACTGTCTTCCCAGCAAAATCTGCATTTGTTACTTGTCGGCTGTTCATGTTTCATCCTTGTTCAGAGCATTCAGTTCATCATCGGTGGTCAACTGCTGGTCGAATTTGATGTTCATCCCCCCCAGCAACGCACCCAGTACCCGGGCAGCGCTCAGGTTGACCAAGTTGAAATGCACACTGCCGTAATCGCCCTTCCAATTGAACCCGGCATTCTCAATGCGCTTTGCGAGCATTTCCTGATCACTATATTCCAAGTTAGGGGCTAGCTCGACCCGGCAACCCATCGAGGTACCGTCGCGCTTCACAGCCACCTTGACTTTAGGGTTGACTGCCACGGTGCGGTACACGCTCGAACTGGAGGTGCCATACACCTGTTGACCCAGTACCTCAGCATCACGCAATTTGATGACACCGGGCAGCACCGGATTGTGGGGCTTGACCTTGGTCGGTTTGGCCTCCACCTCACCCCCAGCCAATCCTGTGGGAGGGTAAGTAACAGGGTAAGCGGCATCCGCAAACTTCAGGTTGCTTGGGGTCTTCTTTGTGGTGCCTTGCACTACCGGCGCACCTTCGACCGTCTTGTTCAGGTCGCTCAGGTACTTGGACAAGAGGCCTTTGCTGGTTTGCAGAGAGGCCTTCGATCCTGTGCCATTTTGCAGTGCCGTGATACTGAGGGGTAGGCCGATTGAGTAAATCTTCCCGTTGAAGGTGCCCTTGATGCCGAAGAAGGATTTCTCAAAGTCAACCCCGACCTTGAAAAGTTTGTCCAGCACCATTGCCTCGGAACTGTAAATCCCGAATACGTCCCCGACTATCTTGGCAACTTCTGCTTGTTTGTCTGTGAGAGCCATCGTTAGCATGTCCAATCCTTGGAAACTTTTAACCTACAAACCCATTATACCACGATTATTCACCGCCAAACAGGTTCTTCTGGATTTTTTTCGATACCGGGGACAAGAAGATGCTCTTGTCACTCGGAACAAAAGGGATCGACCTCTTGGCCGTCCTGAAGGCATGGCTCTTGGCCGAGTCACCCACCGCAGTGGATTGCGGCATCCATCCACCCTGATACGAGCCGGGGGGAGGTGCGAAAGACTTCTTGGCACCAGCAACCATGTCGCAACCAAAGTTGATGTGCAGGAACTCTGCCTGTTCCTCCGACTCGACCGCTTTCTTGCAGTAGTGCTTCCTCACGTAGCTGATGGCTTTGGGGTCTCCGGTCATCTCAGCCACTACAGCCGACAAGGTGGTACCGGTCCTACCGTGACCACCGATACAGCCTACATGGACCTTCTTACCGTCCTGCAATCGATTGCACAACCACTCGACCATCTTGCGGTACTCACTGACGTTCTTGGGAACCGCCATGTCCGTGATGTAGTAGTCGGTGTCGATCACGCCATTAGACTTGTTCCATGGTTTCGAGCCGAACCCCGACAACTCACCCGTATGGGACACGTAGATGTCGCAGTCCGGGTGGATCGGGGAATAGGCGTTGCCACCGTAGATGGTGTAGGTGCCAGCCTTGTACTTACCACCTTCCGGCACCGTGAACACCAAGGGCGGATGGGTCTGATAGCATGCATGGGATTTACTGCTCACTTTCTTTCCTTTCTTCTTGTGGGGCACGCCAGTGTCCTCAGGGTTTACCTGCGGCCCTGAGGCACCCGGCAGACCACCCCAGCCGTTTAGGTTACTCATCTTCCATCCTTTCGTAGGTCTGCACGGCGAGACCGGGCAGGAGATCAAATTTGCCGACACTCTTAACCGGACCGATACCCTTGATATTAAGGGGCGGCGGGAACACCTTCTGCTGCTTGATCAGGAGGGCAGCATACTGAGTCGCGTCACCTATCACCGGCACCACCTTTTCCCAGTCCACGTACTTCCCGAAGGCATCAGGGAAGGCTTCCTTGCAGTGCGCGATATGCACTGCAACACTAGTGTGATTGGAGTTTCCCAATGCGTTGAGGTTGGCTGGATCAAGGAATGACTCGACTATCTGACCAGACCTTTGCACGTCCAGAATCATCTTCAGGCGGTCTGTGTAATTCGCAAACAACATGCCCTTGTTGAACATGGGGCCGTTGTTGTGGGCCAGCGTCCATGCCGTGTCGATCATCATCTCCATAGTGGTGTTGCCCTTCAGAAATTCCAAGGCAGTACGAGCTATATTGGCCCATGGGGGTCCACCGTAACCACCACCCCAGTTTTGGTCGAACACCACGACCAAGCCTTGCAAGTAGTCGCCAATGGGATTGGACAGGCCGGTCTTAGTGAACTCCACCGCAGCCGACTCCTCACCCAACTTGGCGATATGCTTGAAGAAGTTGAATAGGGTTTGACGCTCCACTTTATCCTTCACGAAGTCGAACATGAGCGGGCCATGCAACTTGTTGTAGTTGGCGGCATGCCTAGCCTCACGGGTACAAATCAGGAACAGGTAGTGCAGCAGTCTCTCGCCATACGATGCCACCAGTGAGGTGTAGTCATCCATGACAGCAATGGCCCAAGCTGGTAACGGTTCGTTCAGCGTGAATTTCTGACGGATCACCGACACCACCTGATTCAGGGCATAAAAGTCCAGAGCCGCAGCATCTGGGTTGGCTTTAATGCTATTTTCCCAAAACTTCCTTGTCTTCGGTGCAATCGATTGCATTTGGACAGCACTGAAGTCGAACGTCCGGTACTGTGGAGCACTCAGCCAGTAGGCAAGAGTATTATGCGGAAGGTATTTCATTGGCTCACCACTCCTTGGAAACCACTACACCATCAGTATACCACCATCCAGCAGGTTTTTCAACCTTCTCTCTCGTCCTCGGTATACTTTTTGAAGAGCCCGAGATGCGCCGCCATGACCATCAGACGCACCCGCAGGGGTATCCGGTACTGGGTCACGAAATCGTACTGCTGGGGGGTCTCGACTGCATGAGGGTAGTATTGGGCACGCACATACGCAACCGGGCTAGGCACACCAAAGGCCTTGGCTAGGATCGACAGGAACAGCCCTGTACGCCCTTTGCCAGCCATGCAACCCACATACACAGGCTTGCCCCTGATAATCGCCCAGACAGCCTGTGCTAGGCCGTAATCGAGCAATTTGACCTCCGGGGTATCGTAGTCCTTGGTAGGGATGGGGATGTCGGACTTGACCTTGTGGAATTCTTCCAGCAGGCATACGAACGTCATGCCGGGGATCGCCGCAGCACTGGGTCCACCGACTACCGTGTAGCTGCCATGGAAGATCGGCAGGCTCAGCAGACCACGCGGCTCAGGCGGCTTGATCCGTCCCTTATATGCGCTGGTACCAAAATCAAAGAAATCATTCTCGGGGTTCACTTTTTCGCACTCCTTGCATTATACCACCATTATACCCTGCAATCGATTGCACTACAAGGGTCTTTTCACTTCCCCCAGCATATTGCATGCTACACAGCCAGCGCCCTCACAGGCCTCACACTCCTCTAAGGCAAAGCCACGTTTCGGGTTGATCGGCCCAAGTGCCACATGGCGCGGGATCGGCACCACTGGGGCTGTGGCACGTTCCTCCGGGGTGTAGGGTGCCATGTCCTTCACAGCACCGTCTACCAGCTTGAACAGCCAGTTATGGAAGCGACGATTGAAGCCCTCCTTGCGGGAGAACGGTGCAGCCCGGGATACCATCTCCCGAATCTCTGACTCATGAATCTGGTACTGGAGGCTAAACGGGAAGAGCGGACTCTGCCGGAAGTACAACATCGCTACCCTCGACCCTCCGTGGAGGGTTCTTTCCTGATGATGATGCTGCGAGGTGCTTCGAAGGCTAACCGACTACAGTTCGGTACCCGGGATTCATAATCCGATCCAACACCGCAAAATACCTTGACCTCAGGCATGACCTCAATCACCTCGGCATCAGTGACGATGAACTCGTCGCCGCCATCCAGCGACAGGCTCACCTCATTGGGAGCAATGACTCGCTTTACTTTGAGAATTGACTGACCCACCTTGATGCGGTTGCCAGCCACTACGCCAATGCTTAAGGCCATTATGTCGCACTCCTTGTTCCAGCATGTCAATCAGGTCTGAGCAGGCATCGGTCAGAGTCCATGTACTGCCACCCATGATGCCACGCCTGACCAGAACCTGAAGCACCAACCCCTTACCACGCAGGATGGTCAGGTAGGTGGTCACATCAGACATAGTGTAACCCTTTCCCAAGTCCCGCACACGCTCGGCTATCTCTGCTGAGGTGGCTTCCTCGAAGATAGACAAGACGTTGAGTGTCGTTCGAAGGTTGGACCCCAGCTTGGGCAACTTGACCTCTGGTCCGGTTGACTCACGCTGAGGCTCTTCCTCATTCAGCAGACTGAACAAAACCTTGTGTAGACCGCACCGGCAACGGAGGAGTAAATCGTATTCTGTGCGCTGATACCACGCATTCGGGCTTGCACACTTAGGGCAATCTACTCCACTCACGTCCCGGTACTCCGTTACAGGTCCGGGCCACTCTAATGCACATTCAACTTGACAGCAACTGGTGCGCCTGTTCATCCGACATCAGGGAGGTGGTGTCAGGGTCATACTCACCCACTGACACGATTTGCAGACCAGCCAGTTTCTGCCATTCAATCACCTTCAAGGCGGCAGGACTCAGCCCCTTGGTAGGCTTGGTGATGAAACCGCTAGCCATGATCAGGCTCTCAAGGTTGTCTGAATTACCCAACACCCGAAACTTGGACTTGACCCCCGTAGTCACCACCAGCACCACGTTAGCCGAGTCCGGCAGATGATCATCAAGGGCAGAGGCCACCTCCTGCTCATCGGCACCAAAGATGTCGAAGAAAGCTGTCTCAAACGCATTCCTTCTTATGTCAATGAAGAGGAGGTCCACCTTCTCAGCCATCTCCTTGACCATCGTAAGGCGAGTCGTGGTGCCTTCGACCACTGCGCATTCCAGATGCTGGGTCGGCACCGTCTTGATCACCGGCACGTACTTGATTCGGTTGTGCAGCAGGGTCTTGAATTCTTCGAGGACCGGGTCTTGGCTGGCATCTACCAAGGGAACCTCCATGCCCCACACCCTACCCGTGGCACCGCAGATCGATACCTTGGCAAAGCCAGCAAAAGCACTGGCATCCTTGCCGAGACCGACCACACATGGCTTGTTCATGCCACGAGCCACGACTGCCGCATGGGAGGTGCTACCACCCTCCATGGTCAGCACACCGACCGCTGCATGCATCCCGGCAATGTCCTCCGGGTTGGTTTCCTTGGTAATCAGGATGCAGGGTTCTGTGCAATCGATTGCATCCTTGCTGGTGAACACCGGCTTACCCGTGACGATGCCTGAGCAAGCAGGTATGCCCTTGAAGATCGGCTCGATATCAAAGTCAAGGCTGAGGCTCGGTTGCTTGATCAGGTCAAGCGTCTTGGCCGTCACCCGTTTCATCACCGTCTTGGTATCAATGACACCCTCAGCATGCAAGTCCATGGCAATTTTCAGGGTGGCCTTGGGCGTCCTCTGCCCGTCGCGGGTTTGCAGGAGGAACAACTCACCATCCTGCACNNTGCACCGTGAATTCCACGTCCTGCATATCGCCCTTCAGGGCTTCCAGCTTGGTCACCATCTCGATCAGCTTGGCATGGGCATCAGGATGCGATACAGCCATGGCCTTCAGGTCCGGGGCAGCGATAACACCAGCTACCACGTCCTCACCCTGACCACCGGGCAGGAACTCTCCGATGATCTCCTTAGCCCCAGTGTCCGGGTTGCGGGTGAACAGCACTCCCGAACCACTACTGGCATTCAGGTTACCCATGACCATGGCTTGGATCACGACTGCCGTACCACCCTTGTTGGGGATTTTGTGCAGGGCACGGTAGACCTTGGCACGATCACTGTCCCAGCTTTGGAACACAGCCTCGATAGCCCCCAGCAACTGATGGCGGGGATTCGGCAACTCCTCGGCACCGACCACCTCTTTGTACATGGCGGTCAGGCGCTCAAGGCTGTTCTGGTAGCACTTCTCTCCCAGCCTCTTGATCCAGAAGCTGGAGAGGGTTTTGTTGTTCGGGTCCAGACCCACATTGAGAATGGTGTCCATCATGCCGGGCATGCTGATCGCAGCACCGGAACGCACCGAGACCAGAGGCATGTACCCCAGCTTTTCCTCAAAGAATTTCTTGATGACCGGGTATTCTTTGGTGATCTCAGCCATGACCTTCTTGGGGCTCTGCTGGTACTTGATGCACCACGGAGTGGGGATGATCAGGGCAGGAGGGACGTTGATCCCGTTCTGATGCATGAAACGCAGACCCCAGCCTTTACCGCCAAGGTACTCTTTGGTTTCAAAGCCTTCGAGGGATTCTTCGTACAGGCTAACACACAACATTTTTTGCTCCAATCCTTGGAATCAACTCACACCCCCACTATAGCACAGCCGGGTGTCTCAGTCAACCTTCTTCCAGTATCCATACACGCAACGCCGGGACACATGGTGAATGCCATTCTGGTTTCGGCTGTAGCCGAGTTTCAGAGGCATCGTCTCCCAGCCGGGAGGTCGTTCGAATGTAACCCCATCCCTTTGCGGGTCATGAGTGTCATGGATAACCCCATCGATCACGGCACAGGCATGCTTACTCACCATCACCACCAATCGCCCATCAGGTAGCTCCCCATCGTGGAGGTGAACCTTGCAGCCAGTGCCGATCCCCATGGTAGGAGTCCAGACAAAGCCTAGGGACCGCATGTAGTCCTTGAACCACTTGCGGTCGGTTTCGACCCCATGGTTAGCTGAGCGGGTTCTCTTGCCGCGCTTACCAGCCCGTTGCGAGACATTCCCAAGGGCAATCTTCTTGTAAACCTCAGTGTAGGGAAGCTCAGCAGCAATCGCTATGGCACGGGTAACGCAGTCCCCGGCATGACCTTTGAACCCAGCAGCCTCTCGGCCACCATCATTGAACACTACCTTCATGGGGTCACCACCTCGTAGAGGTCACCCCCATCCAGAATATGGGCAGGGAGTTTACCTACAATATCACCCGGCTTCTTCATCCGAATGAACCCGGGGGATTGGTATCCAAAGTCAAAGCCCTGCTCTTCAAGGAACCGGCCATTGTGCTTGGCCGCTTCAGACGCCACCTTGGCATCCGCCTCAGACTGGTAGTAGTGCCATGACACCTTGATCCCAACCCTCAAAAGCTGTGGAGTTGGGTAAGGCTTCAATCCATGGTTACTTGGCATTTTTCATCCTTTTCAAGTGGTTAAGTGGGAAGTCCCACAAACACATTATACCACACTTTGCAATCAATTGCAAATGAGGGGATAGTACCCCCCGCTCTTGATCGCATCGTACTCGGCCAGTTCTTCAGCCACCCAGTCGTGTACGTACTGCGCCCGGGATTCGGGACTCCAGCCCTGAGGAGCAGACTGCTCCGCTTCCCGGGCCGCACTCATGATGAAGATGTCTCTTGCAAGCATTGCTCTACTCCTTAGAGGTAATTTGCTCCGTACTCCGACACACCGCTCATGCCGTAGTCATCTGCGAACACGTTGCCACGGGCATGCTTGGCCGGGGCCTTCCAGCTAGCCGCCTTCAGGATGTCGCCATTGGTACGGTCGATGAAGCAGTGGACCATGGTCTGCCCATTCTGCTTGACGATCTTCACGTACCTGTTACCCGGCACAGCCGTGAATTTGGGTTTCGGCAGGATCGCAAAATGCTCTTCGTAATGCGCGTCCGACTTGGCTTGGAGGGCCGCAAGAAAACCATCGACCCGATCCGCCACCCCGCTCCTATCAAGTTGCTTAGCCATTTTTCACCACTCCTTGGAAACACGTCAATCAATCACCACAATCCTAGTATAGCACCTGTGCAATCGATTGCAAGGATTTTTTGTGCAATCAATTGCATTTATTTTCTTGCCTTTTCCCAGTCCTATGCTATACTTATAGTGTAGTGATTGATTGATTCCAAAGAGTGGAGATAGAAAATGGCTGTAAAAACTGGTGATTATAATCGTGCTCGTGAGGTGCTGAAGATCGCGCTGCGCAGGCAAGAGAGGCTTGACCGGAAGGACATGGAAGAAGTCCTGACGGAAGCAGAGGTGGCAGAGCACTTTGCCCTTCAGGCCCAGATTGATGCTGCCACCAAGACCATCAACGAGTACCGCGCTCAACGCGCCAACTAGGAGAGTAGAGATGGCCCAGAACTTCCAGAAGTTGTACGATGAAGCCCTTGCCGCTGGCAAGGCCGCAGGACAAGACTGCCAACCCTACCCCATGAACGTGTATGAGGCCGGGATCGACGGCAAGCCGATCCAAGGTGGCAAGACCTACCATGTGCCAGAGGGTGTGTGCGGGTTCGCTTGGGTGAAGGTCTCGCCCGGCAACTGTGCTCTGGCGAACTGGCTGAAGAAGAAAGGTCTCGCCCGGACTGCATACAACGGCGGAGTGGACATCTGGATCAGCGACTACAATCAGTCAATGGACCGGAAGGAGAACCACGCCAATGCCATGGCTAAGGTGTTTCGGGATGCTGGCTTCAAGGCCTACGCAGAAAGCCGGATGGACTAACCATGGACATCATCAAAGAGGGTAAGGACGAACTCGGCTTCAAGGTGCGGCTGGTGAAGCGAGGTGGCAAGTATGACGTGATCTACTGTACCGGGTTCTGCTGGAAGTACATCGTCAAGGCAGTCAGCGCCGAAGCAGCAGAGAACGCCTACTACCTACGCACCTTGGTTTTCGTCAGGTAAAACGAAAAGGCCCCGGTGACGGGGCCTCTTTACTTCTGAGCATCGATGTATGCCGACGCAGCTTCTGCGTTCAGCTTCAGCGCTCCGCGCTTTTCCATCACCATCCGAACAAAGACCCGTCCGATGCTGTACAGGGCAATCACAGAAGCGACCACACCAGCCATGATGATCATGATGCCTTCGGTCTTGTTCCACTCGAAGTGACCACCGCACAGCACGATCACTGAGTTGGTCGAACCCAGCACCAAGATTTCCCGGGTGCATTCACGCCCGAGAGCGACAATTTCCTTTAGGTTTAGCATGGTAATTCCCCTCGTTCAAGCCATTGATTTCCTTTTGAGCAAATGATCCACTTGGGGTGCCACAATCGACACCCACCAGATTGATAAGTTGGATATTTGCAAAGGTCTTCATTTGACGCACTCCTTGGGGTACTACCGGGCCACAGGTTATTGTGGGTGAAGTTGTTCTCTACTAGTTAATGTAAGGCCTATTCTACTAGCCCATGCCCAATCTGTCAAGATAAAAGTTGCTAGTGTCGCGTATCCGACTCAGGATCAGGCACAAGGGACTGACTGCCTCGTATGGCATCCTTGTAGCACTCCATGGCTTTATGGTCGAACTCCTGCTGACTGCCGACATTCGCATGCAGGTAATCCATGCCATCCGACCATGCCTTGGCCCCGGCGAAGAAGGCACGCTTGGTGGTGGACAGGTCCGAGTCATCAATATGCGCCAGACCTTCTCGGGTCTTGAAGCATTCCCATGCAGTGTCGAGAATCATCCGTGCTCCTTGAATAACTCGGGGTTGAGCATATCGACGTACTGGCCCCCCAGACGGCCCTTGCACTTGATCCATGGGCCGGGAGGGTGCAGTGTATCACCCCAGCCATTCAGGCCTGCCACAGCCTCTTCCAAGGTCTCGTAGCAGTACCGGCGCTCGTAGCCCATGTCATGGAGGTCTACGAACAGGCCATAGGTGACAAACTGCTTCATGATCGCACACAGGTTACCGTCATGGAACCGGGCGTCTGTATAGCAGCCTCCTTGGGTTCTATTCAGCCGTGCAATCAAGTGCGCGGCGCCCTTGATATGTTTGGGATGTCGGAGGGGGAAGGCTGGGTCGGTCCCCTGACTTTGATTCTCTGGCATCTTATCCTCTCAATGATTCGGGTTGGGATCACCACCACTAGCATTTCCTTGATGCCGTTATCCCACAGCTTCAAGGCCCGGTGATGCCCATCAATTAGCAGCAGGGGCTGGGAGTCGTTCGACAGCCACACCGCTAACCCCGGCTCACCCATGCGACGGACCGTCATGCTGTCGATAGCCTTCTGGTCGGTCTCAATGAAGGTCTTTATGTAGCTGATGGTGCCCCCATCAATCGGTATCTTCACCACGTCATAGTTCTTGGGGCGACTCATGATCATGCGAGTGGCCTTCGAGACATTGAAGATGCCGTAATTGGCGTTCTCGAATACCTCATCCCCCTGCTGGAAATTGGTCAGGGGAGCATAAATCTTGGGCTTCCTGAACGCATGGGCATCAGCCCGGACCTGATTCAACGCAGCCCGGACATTCGGGTCTTTACGGTAATTCTTCACCCTTCCACTCCTTGGATTAGTTTACTGCCTTGTTTACTCGGGCTTGTCCTTGGTGTTCCTGTTCAGGTTCCTGATCAAGGCACCAGAGATGTCCTTTTGCCACTTGTCGATCCCGGCCTGCTCTTCAGGAGTCCGAACGGGAGGGACGTGGGTAGGCTTGACCTCAGCCTTTGAAGCCTTTATAAACAGCGTCCGAAATCTTCCCAGCGTCATGCTCTTTCTCCAATGCGGCTGACACACTAGCCGCAGTTTCATTATAGTCGTAATGCTTGAGATCGTCAATACTCATGGGTATTGCGCCATCCTTGCCATGGTTATTGTCGATAGCCGAGAACTGCACCCGGGGATTGCCAGCGTACTCTTTCGCCAAGGTCTGTACCGTCACCGGGGAGTTGACGTGATTCTGGACAAAGTCCCCAAGCGGTACCGTGCGTCCCGTGCCGTACTTCTTCTCTTGGTTGTTAGCTCGGGGCAACGCACCGTTGACCAAGGCATCAACCGGGTCACGCTGGACAAAGGCCACATGCACGTCATGGTCCGCTTGAAGGGCCTCTTCAATCTTACCTCGGGCCGAATTCAGACCGCCCATGGTGGTGTCCATGATGATGTGTGACTCAGCAGCCGTCTTCTCCATGGCTGGGATATTTTGCAGGGCCGAACTCTTACCAGCACCAGCACCTCCAGCCGTAAACAGCACCGTCTTCTGCTCCCCGGGCTTGGGGGCTTCCTGTAGCTTGTCTGCGTACAGGGCCTTGATGAAGTGTGAGGAGGGTTCTTGCACTGCTGCGGCCTTGGTTCGGTCCTTCAGGTAATCCTTGCTTAGCTCCCGGGCCGTATCGGTATTCAGTACCTTGCCACCCTCGGATTCCTTCAGCTTAGCATACGCTGCCTTGGCGTCCTCGTAGTGGTTGCCAACCATCTCAGCCGCTCGGGATTCGATCTTCCGATCCTCAGGGGACAAGTCCTTGGCCCGTGGTACCCGTTGTGCATCACCTGTGGTACCTGCTGCCGCGAACCTGCCCCGCTCGTCATGGTTCTCATTGAATTTGGTGACCCGCTCACCTCGGTCATCGATGGTGAGTTGACCGCGCAGGGGATCGAAGAAGGAGAAATTCATGGTCCGTAGTATGACGGACCTAGCCCTTGGCGTCTATCGGCTCGAAGTGGATACCATGGTCACCCGGGAATGCCTTGGTATGGTCGGCAATGTTCAGGAGGATGGACTGGGGAATGCCCTCGGGGTAGGCGTCACAGGTCAAGGTACCGAAGTGGTAGTGCTTGCAGGAATGGCATTGGGGGACGTTAACCTCTAACGGCCCCGTCATGCGGTCAATGAAGCCTTGGCTGGGTTTCTTCTCATCGGTCGGCATCTGCTAGCACCTTGTCTATGACCTTCTTCTCAACCAACCGATCCAGCATGTGGGTTGGTACCTCATGACCATACAGCCCCCAGATACTACCAGCAACTGCGGCCACCGAGTCGCTATCCCCGGGATGGCAGATGGAGTTGACCAGCAGTTCCTCGAAGGACTTGGAGTTGGCGACGGCCCAGAGAGCCATCATCACGCACTCAAGGGAGGTCCACCCTTCCCCTAGGTTGGTGATGGACTTGGTGGTGACAAAGTCATTACGCTGTGACCAATCACCTCTCAGGGCCTCATCAGCCGCTCTCATATACAACTCGACCGNNACCTCCGGGTGACCATGGGTGATGGCAGCACTCTTCAGTGCAATCGATTGCGCAAACTTGAAATCCCCGGTGCTCTCCATCAATCCGGCAAAGGGCAGCAGGCGCATCACTGCCCCACACCCATTGTGATTGTTGCTGATTGCAACCTGCCGGTCATAACTTGGCTTTCCCTTAGCAAGCCTCCTCAGGCTACTCATGCAGGCATTCCCGGGAGCACGACAATGCCGCATCAAAGGCTCGGCTTGAAGACCAAAATGCCCCGGCTTTACCTCCCTCGTTTCAGATTGGGTCTCGTACCAGCGCAGGTACGCTTTTTCGACTGCATCGCAGAGGGTGGCATGGATTGCCATGGGTTTAGCATGGGTAACCCGGTAGCACCGATTCACAGCCTCTTGGCCGAATAGCGCCATCTGGGTGTCGTCAGTGATCTCCAGCTTGCCATTAATGGCGAACTTCAACACCTCGGAAGGCTGGGGATCACCGAATTCGAATGGGGCACCTACCGCATCACATACGGCTTGGGCATAGAAGGCATTTCTTAGTCTTGACATTTCTCACTCCTTGAGACCAGCCATTATATCACTCTTTTGGCACTAGAACCCTCACTTTTATCAGTGGCTTTTCAGAAGAAAAATTCCCTTTCATGCTAACCCCAGTGACCGTATAGGAAGTGCCTCTGGGGAACATATACTCAAATTCACCATATCCGCTGTGAGAACTCATCGGTTCGACGTAAAGCCCTTTGGTCTCTTTGGGGACTTCCATCTCGAACAAAGCGGAACTACCCCAGTTATTGGCAAAGGAACTGCTAAAAGACGCAGAAGAATAACCCTTGTCAATAAATGTGTGGCCTACGGTGTTTTTCACATCATCAAAGGCATAAGTGGGGTTGCCCCTCCAATCCTTGCCATTGGCAGGAACACCAGCCCCACCCATGATAGCCGCCATACCAGTAGCGTTAATACCTCGGTACAACACCGTATCTTGGCCTATAGAGGTCTTGGCAAGCGCAGTGTCAAGATTCTCAATCGTTGCCTTAGCATACTTAACTTGGGTCAGGTCGGCATCGCCCTTTCTCAAGAACCCATTAACGATCCCATACCCACTGGCTGTGTAGTGTTCAATGGCCCGTGTTTCATCCTGAGTCAATGACCCTGATACTACAAGATCATCGTACCGTTGAAAGAACTTACCACCCTCATCGTAGTCATCACGGTCTACCGGAGTGAAGGTACGTTGATCTTCTTGTACCGGCTGGGCACTAGCTAAACCCTGAGCCTTGAAGTAAGCAGCCTTCTCCTTGTCGATGGTGGACTTGAACTTGGCTCCGATGCTCACGAATTTTACATGGGGATTGGAGGATGAGTCGGCAGACGCGAACCTACCCAACTCGTCATGGTAGGGGTTGAACTTCAAGGCCATGGCAAAATCGACCTTCTTGGCTATGGTCAGTACCTGTGCCCGGATCGACTTGCCGCCATCCTCGATCTCACCTACAGTACGATGGTGACCGTCCATCAGGTAATGCTTGCCCTCATAACTGACCACCTGAGCCGGGTTCGGGTTGGGGTTACCCCGTGCCCGCTCCACCCCCGTCATGTTTACGACATTCTGGGTAAAAACGAGACTATCGATTGGGACTTGCTCAATCGGTTGCTTGGCGAAGAGAGCATCCCTAGCTTTCTTGTTCTCGATAGCGGTAGCCTTGCTTATGTCCGTACCCTGCAACTTGTTCAATTGCTCGAAGAACGGGGTCTTACTGTACGGGACGTACTGAGCGCCCGGGATGATCTTCTCGATTCGCTTCAGGTCATCAGTGCCTTCACTGCCTAGTGGCTTCTTGGCATCGTAGTTGATAATCTTACGATCCGTATCAGAGAAGTCTGAGTTGTCCACTCCCCCAGTACCGAACCTGCCATCCGACTCATGGTAGGGATTGAACTTCAATATCTGGGCAAAATTGACCTTTGCAACCTCGTCCTTGTCATCACAGGGTATGACGATGTAGAACTTTACGGTGTCGGCCTTAACTGACTGACTGCTGAAGGTACTTCCCAGCTTGATCCATTCGGGCTTGATGGTGCCTTCGAACCGAACCGCACCCAAAACCGGGTTAGACGCCTCATCCATCTTGACGTTAGCCTTGAAGTAGTCATGAGGCATGTTGACTTCTAGGATGGCACCCTTACCACCAGCCACCTGTTTGGCATAACGAGCAAACATGCCAGCCACATCAGGACGGGTGGTTAGGAACACTGAGGCGGCATGCTGTTTGGTCTTCGCTACCGTTCCAACATAGTGATGGGCTAGGCCCCACTGATCGGCCCCACCTTGCCCAGCATGGTCGATGGTCAAGCCGTTCTTCAGGATGGATGCTACGTTCTTCTCGGCAGTGCCATGGAACAACAGCACCGTACCCATCTTGTCCAGCTTGTCTCGTTCCTCCGGGGTTAATGCCCGATCCTCTGGGACACCCTCGTAGAACTTGTTCTGGACTTCTTTTTCGTGGGCATCAGCCTCCTCCTCAGACGCAAAGCGTCCGTCCTCCCCATGGTTGGGGTTGAACTTGAGGATATGAGCGAACACTACCGGGATGCTGCTGGACCACCCTCAAGGCCATCCTCGTTCGGGGGATTGGTGCCAGTTGCGAGGGTCTTGGAACCGCCCTTGAAGTCTTCCGGGTCTTTCAGCTTGAGGCTGGGGTTGTTCTTCCGCAGCATGTCTGCATAGGGCTGGGGTTTCTGAAGCCCGTCAGTAGCTGGGTCTTCTTCCATGGTGTCGGTATTGCTCGGGTCCGATTCAATCGGGTTATCCGGGCTAGCCGCCTTCGAAACCTTCCAGTCAGGAGGAAGCTTGTCCACCGCGCCCATGTGCTTGGCACGTTGAATGATGTGGGCCTTGGCAGCAGCCGGGTCAGTAGCTCGACCTACGTCATGGACGGCGTTCTCCAAGTCCTTGTGGGTCTCGATGGGGAAGGAACCATCCGGCATGGCTTTCCCGGTCTTGGCTAGGTCTTTGCGGGCAGCCTTGCTGAAGTCGCGCTTCATGGCGTACTCGGTAGCCTTGCGGATGTGGTAATTCAGGTGGTCCACGACACCCGGTCCACGCGCGTCACCGTACAAGTCAGATGCCAGCGTATGGGCTTCCATAGCCTCTTGGGCGCGTTCGAAGCTTGGTTCTGCGGCATACCCCTCATCCATCTTCTTGGCGAGCGTAGCAGCCTGTTCTGGGGTTCTGGGGGGTTCGACCTTGTACGCCTTTGGACCGAACTCAGCGGCCCCACCCTTGAACACTGAGGCAGCATTCTTGCCCGGAGAAGTGATCTCGGCGTTGCCCTGTCCATCAGGCTCAGTTGAGCCAGCCACCACCGGCATGGTGACGCTCCGGGTCCGCAGGGAAGATAACGAGTCGGCCACCTTGGGCTGGTTCAGCTTCGGGTTCATGGACTTGCCACGCTCCTTGGAAACGAACTTGCCAGAGTTGGGATGCCGATCAGTCTTTTGGATGGTATGGGTATCGACCGACAGGCCGAGTAGTTTTGCAATGGACATGCGGACTCCCTCGAAGGTAGCAGCCAGTATAAAGCCGACGATACCTCCTAGCAAAAACGCTGCAATCGATTGCACAGGGGATTAAAAACCCGGGGCTGAGGCTGGTTGTCCTGCTACCAGACCACTGGAATCCGGCCTCTCGGACAGCGGGGTTTGCAGTACATTGGAGGAGATCGAACCATTCTCCATCTGCATGGGTGAGATGCGGGCATTGCCATTCAAAGCAGCCACGCTGTTCGGGTCACTGATTTGTCGCCCGGAAGTGGTAGGCCGGGCATTGTAGGACGCAGCAAAGGTCTTGGGGCGACCGAATGACTTGGCTGGTGTTATGGGGTTGCTCTTGAGCATATGAGCGAACAGAGGCTCTGGCATGGCCTTTGCTGGGGCTTTTGAACCCTTGTACAGTCTATGGAAATTCATAGCTCGCTCTTGATCTGCTTCAGGGTATCGATGTCGGAATCTTCTATCTCGTCATTGTTGTTCAGACGGGCACGTATCTTCTTGACAAACTGCTTGTAGGCAGGAGCAAGCTCATCGAAGCGATCTTCCAACTCGGCCACTAGGCCTTCAATGTTTAACATGGGTTCCTTCTGCGGCGTGCCATTCCCCGGTGGTAAGGTTGTGATCAGCGACGATAGTCGTTCCAAGCAACGAGAGGTCAGGGCTGACGCAACCAAAAGAGTAGCCGGTGTGGATGATGTCATGTTTGCTCTGGGTGTGATCCTCAGGACTGACATACAGTGTACACGGGAACTCGGCTCCTTGTAACTTCAAGCCAGTAATCAAGGAGGTGAGCCACTTTATAGACGGGTCAAGCTTCAAGTGGTAGAACGAAGGTTAACTGCCCGATGGCCCATTGTCTTCCAACTCTTGTCCTGCCACTCCTTTGGCATGGGTTGCCATGGGCGGATCATCAGGACCATTAAGGCTAAGCCTATCGCCACCACCCCGCAAATCACTCGGGCACGGCTCTCCTCCTTCTGTGGCTTCATTGCGTAGTCTCCTTATGTGTCTGATGAAGTCGCGCACCTCACGCCATGCGCGTGCTTCAGTGGTGTAATGAATTTGCCATGCGCCCCGGCCCACCGGCTCTCGACGCCATAAGCTGGACCATTGACCGGTCTTGCGAATCCTGAAGCGGATCACCTCGTACTCAGAGCGCGGATGCTCCCATTGGATACCCTGCTCCTCACACCATTGAACGAACCGTCCTAGGTGATTCGGATGGATGGTGTGCCGATTACTCACACACCACCCCGCTTTTCAGGTACTCGTAGAGAGGCTCTTTTTCTCTGAGTAGGTACAGGGATTCGAAGATACCACCCCAGTACCCAGTCAAAGCCGCAGTTTCGTTGACAAAGTCAGGATCGAACGGCACCCCAAAGTAGGAGACACCGTAGCCGACATCCCATGTGGGATCGTAGACCTTGCCCTCATCATCGACACACCATGCATGGGAGATAGGAATCAATCCCTTGGGCATGGCATAGCCCTCGACGTAGATCAGGCCTTCTGCTGAGGCCTTGAGTGCAGAGTTGGAGTAGCACGCCTGATTGTGCTTGCCTTTGCCCTTGCCGGTAGGAGGAAGGTACAGCTTGCCGAATTCCTTCAGGAAACTAAAGGTGAGGTTATAACCCTGCATTAACTCATCGAAGGAATATACGTAGTTCTTGGCGCGTTCTTCGGCACCATCCTCACCCACCCGGGTATTGAAGCTGGCAACGGCGCTCATGATGCGAGGTGCTTCGCAAAACGCTTGGCGATCTCCTTCAGGCGTTCCTCGTACTCGACATAAATGTCGTGCAGGTAATCGTACTTCACTTTTGGGGTTTCAACCATTTCACCACTCCTTGGATACTCAAAGCCTCCGTAGGCTCCGTTCATTCCGTATATTAGGCTAATGTCCATAAAAAAGCAAGTCCATCAGCATCCAGATTAAGATTGTGCAATCGATTGCAAGACGGCGGATGTTGTGCTTACGGAAGAACATCCTCTTTTTGATAGCGTAGCAGCACCCGGCTACATCCAGCACCATCAGCACTGGGATCAATACCGTCATGACGGGATCGTATCTCATAGGTCGTTTGGTAAGCCAATTTCTGTGGAGCGGTACTCTGCCTCAAGGGTAGCCAGATAGGCCACCGGATCAGTCTCGCCAATCTCGATAAACTTGCGGAACTGTAGCCATGGTGGTTCGAAGTTGGACAGGAACATAGAAGCGAACTCAGAAATCACCGCTTGGTGTTCCACCGGACTGGCGTGCTTGGGTTCCCCCGCCACCAAGCGCTCGAACAGGGCAATGTCTTCCTGAGGCTTGGGGTCTTTGTTGTCGTGGGTTAAATAGCTGACCCTAGCACATCGCGCCGAACTGATCTTGCATAGATCGATAATCCCATAGTCCAGCCATTCATTCGTGCGGATATACGGAAGATGCCAGTCACCTAATCCCAGCATGGAAGGCTGGCTTTCCTGATAGCAACGGCGCATTTTGGACGCAAGGTATTCAAACTCGGGCTGGGCATCAGGATGGCAGCGCAGCGCCCAGAAGTTGTCCCAGTCGGTAGCGGTAATGACCACGCTGATCCACTGGAATGGCTCCAATAATCGATTGGCGAACTGCTTATGGACATCCAGACGTACCATGGCACGGGCACTGTTCACGGCATTGTCTCTAGCCTCCAACCATACCTTACGTGCTGCCCCCTCTTCCTCGTCATTGCATTCCACGGATGCTTGCATGCCGGGCTGGTTCTTCATGAAACGAATCGGCATGGCCGGGTTCATGATGGCAGCATCAATCTGCTTCTGTACTGGGATGGCGCGGGATGAGGAAGCGTTCCGACTGAACACCCGGTGGGTCATCACTTCGGAATGGATGAACCTAGGATACCGTACTTGGAAGGTGGTGAGTCGTGTCACCCCCGTAGTGCTGTCACAGATGATCTTAGCCTCGTAACTCATGGGTCTCCCACACAAATAGTGACTAACGGCAACTGATGGTATCTAAGCTCATTGCCATGCAGAACCAACAGGCTCTCAGAATCTTTCCACACTGTCCTGCGTTTTATCCTGTCCCCCGGTCTGATCCCCGCTTCATAAGCCGGGTACCCCGGTTGCACGACATAAATCATCCCATCTTGGGTCTGGTCCCAGTAGATGCCTATACCTAGATAGCTATGTGGGCAGTCCCCTCCAGCACTCTGCTGTCCCCCGGGCTTCAAGGTCAAACGTACAGATTCTGGCTGAGCAAAAGGCCCCGGCAAGTCCTGTGCTTCATCCACACCCCCGGACGGTTTTTGCATGGCATAGGGCAATAGCAGGATCGACAGATGCAGAAGCAAAGACACCACCGTGAAAAGGAATAAACCCTTTTCATGCGGATACCTTTGATGTACTGGCACTGGTCGTTCCTGAGGTTCCAGACCCTATAAGGGCGCTACCCACCTGTGAGAAGATAGTGGTAGGACTCAGGATACCCTGTATCTCTGCTTCCGAGACTCCCTCGGCCTTCAGAAACTCAACCAAGGCATTCTTGGCTGACAGGCCGTCCTCCAGCTTCTTAGTGATACGAGCTAAATCGCTCCTATAGGACTCCAAGTCAAGCTGGGAACGTTGCAGTTCGGCGGAGACACGCTGCAACTGAATGCGTACTGCGGCAATGACGTGCTGGGATGATGCCATGACAACTCACTCCTTGAGGTTAGAACGGCGGGTCTTCCGATTGTATGCCGCCTTCCCCGGCCCATGCAAGTTCTATCGAAGCTTCGATTGGGTCCACCCCGAGTCGATCAACCAACTGGCGATACAATCCATGTCTGGCATATTCGCAATATCCTCCCGCGATTCGATGTGGGAAGTGATACGCAGAACAATTGCAGGGCTTAACGCTGGAATTTCTTTCTCGGTCCAGATAAAAACGTGAGTGCCGACAGGCCTTGCATCTTCGGGGGATATGGTATGCATCGAGGTGCTTTCGAAAGCTGTTGCGGGTGCGACACTTCATGCACCTGTAGGCGATTCGAGCCACTTACCACCTATGGATGGCGTCCATGACAGTTATCGCGGGAATCTCTTGGTAATCATCGGGTGTTTTACTGGCGTTCACCGCGACCCGAATCGCAGCCCAGTAGACCACCTTGCGGGGTAGCAGATAGGCCACCATGCAGGCGCAGGCATCACCCACCTGTTGAAAATATGCGATCAAGGATAAGAGCCGCCACTGCATCCCGAAGGGGTTTATCATGCGAAAGAAGTACCTTATTTTCATTTCTTAGCCTCGCATCCATGAGAATACAAGCGATGGTGTCAACATAGGCCCGGTGCATCTCTGGGTCTTCACGGAACAGCCTTGCCATGGTAGCCCGCGCTGCCCGGATGGCTACTGTGGTGATGCTCAAGACGCTATCGTCCATCCCTAGATTCTGGCACGTTCCGCCAGATCAACCAGACGAGCCCGCAGGAGTTCGGCTTGCGCATGCAGGTTCTGGATGTAGTCGATGACTTCAGTGGTGGCATTGTCTACCACCCCGGACTTTACTTCCGCCTGCACAGGGTTGGTATGGATACAAACCGGAACAAACACCGACTCGACCTGAGTCACCGCTTCCTCTAAACGAAACAGGGAATCTTTCAAAAACCCCACAACAGAGGTAAGAGTAGGGTAAGGGTCCGGTGCTGGGCCAGCTTGCCCAGAGACTTGGAGGTTGTTTTGGAAGTTGATGCTAGCCTTGGGAGGGATTTTCAGGGCCATGCTCACCCCTTGTTAGCTGGGGGGACTGCCTTGATCACGTCTTGCTCGGCTTGGGGTGCCACAGCCTTGCTGACTTGCCATTCACGGTAGGCACCGTACAGGCAGAGGGCAACGATCACCCCGGCAAATGCGGCTTTGATCAGGTCTGCGGCAAAATGCCAGCCAACAAACACAGCGATCAGGGCGAGGACGATGTAGACGTACTTTGCAATCGATTGCACGGCAAGACTCCTTATGCGTCGGACGTATCTTTGGCACTCTGCTGATACTGTCCATCCTTCAGGAAACCCCACTCCCCGGCCCGTTGTTCACGGTCATCCGAAAGAGCTAGGACCAGAGTCACTGTGGGCACCTCACCCAGCAGCAAGTCGATGCGATGATACCTGTGTTTGGGACACCATGCCAAGCTGAATCTTGTGAGGGTACGGAGGGTGTGCTTGGCGTACTCGCTACCATCAGGATTCGGCTCTACGATTTCCTCGATGTAGCCGCCCATCAGGATGAAGGTCAGGAAGCGAAAGGGGTGGTTGTGGGGGTCTCGACCACTGTCAGCCCGATAGATGTGATGCAGGCGTAACTGGAACGTCCAGTGACCGATCTTTCCTCCCAGCAACTGGCGACGGTCCATGTATTTGTTCTCATCTGGACCGAGTTGACTACGCTTCTGTTCGAAGTCAATCCACTTATTTGGGTTGGGCCACATTCGCTTCTTCCACCTCTATGAGTTTTTCAAGATAGTGCTGAGCTTTCTTCAGGTCTTCGAGACCATTCTTATGGGGATAGCGGGTGACGTACTTAATAATGTTCCCGGCCAGAAAGCCGATGTTGTTGGCGACAATGTAGTCCCATGGCTGGATGGTTCGATCCTTGTAATGCGTGCCTCCGGGTTGCCGGTCATTGGCGCTCATGGTTTTCCTCAATCTGAAATGAAGTAGTCGTTGATTGCCGCCCAATGGGAACTCAGTAGGCCTACATTCGCAGGAGACGCTAGGCTTATGGATGTGAAAGGGAGAGTCAACACTAGCTTCCGTTCGGGGTAATAAGTGGATCAAACCTTCTCTTTCAGCGGCTATGTAATGCCCCAGTTCGTAATCCCTCCGAGCCTCTAGGTTCTTAAGGTATTGATCCATCTCGACCACTCTTTCTAGACGAATTCGGGTTTATCACGGCGTGCCTCCAAAAGTTCGGGTTTCCAGCCAGCTTCAGCCGCTAGCATGAGCAGGAAGTTGGTACGGACCTCGATGGCCTCTTGCCGCGTCAGGCCATAAACGGCCTTGTTACCGAGTTGGGTAGTATAACCCCGGTACATATTGGTAGTGGTGCTACGCATGCCATCTTCGACACGTAGCTGATTGCAAGCTAGGCGAATTGCCTGCGGGCTATCCCGCGCTACTTCGTTGTACAGCAGTTCTGCTGCTCTGGTCAGTATCGCACACAGGCCGGGTTTCTTGATGTTCAGAGGATTCAGCATAGCTTTTTGCAGCCCTACGTCTATGAAGCTCGCCATGCGCCCATGTGATCTCTCCCATCAGAACGTCCCTGCTGTTCTGGCAACGCTTGGCGTAAGCCTCTAGTTCGGCGTCAGTGAGCGTGTCAGTGCCCAGCAAACGCATGATCCAAAAGACCATGGCTCTCATAATACACCTTTCAGGAATTTGACAAGCTGGATTAGCACCCAGATGTAGATGCCACAGTTGAGTGCAGCCAGACCAAGGACGAATGGCCCAGCTACAAAAAGGTAGCCCCCTTTGCGGCCTTCACGAACCGGCAGGTTTCTTTGCATCGGCTTCCTCCATGGCAAGAGACTCATCCAGAGGACATCCAGCCGCTGCCATGGCCGCGATGCACTTTTCTTCGAACTCCTTCCTAGGGATGAGATTATGCATCAAGCTGTTCAGCGGCTCAATGCATGCCTCGAACTGTTCTAGGGTTAATGGCACTCCCCTACAGGTTAGCGGTACCATCAGTGTCTCCTTGAGAATTGGAAATTCGAAATACCTCAGTTCGGTCAGGGTATGACTCATAGATGAACTTCCTCTTATAGCCATCCGGGCCTTTGCCATGCTGCTGGCTCAGATACCCGGTGACAAGGGCCAGCATCTGGCGGCGGTCGCGGATACCATCATGCGGGATCACAGCCACCTCCCCTACAGGAAGGTTCCCAAGGTACCTATCAAGATAGGCCTTTCCTTGACCATAGGGACCAAGCGAATGGATTCTGGTTTTCTTGGGCTTCTCGGGCTTATCGGTCTCAGGAACAACACGCTGCAACTCCCCGTACTGACGCCGATCCGGGGTGATGACAAGATACTTGCACTTGAGTGCATTAAGTTGGTCCAGAGCCAAATTCAAGGCCTTAAGCCTCAGCCCATCAAGCTGTGGAATATCTACCGGAAATAGGTCTTCATTCATCAAACCACTCCTTGGAAATAACAGTTTCTGCATTCTACACCCAATGGACATGGTTTGTCAAGTGTCCAATCTTCCGGGTATGTAGGGAATCTTCTCAGCCGTAGCCCATGCCATGGCCTCAGTCACCGCAGCATCCCGGGTGACGTAGCGTCCCTCTCCGGTATCCCATGGTTCAGGGAAGGGAGGATTGCCATACTCACCGGTACGGTTGATCCACATCAGCACTGCGAACCAGCCGCTAGCACCTCGGGTGACGGTGACCCATCTTTCGTATGGGAAGCCAGAGTCAGGCATTTTGGTCCTCCTGAGGGGTTTCCCCCTCGATCACTTTCGGACGGTTCACCACCGTCTGTTTCACACCGTCCCGCACCTCATGGGCCTTGACATTGGCCTTGAGCGTGAAGAACTGGTTCTTCTCGACGTGGTACAGCGACCGGCCAAAGTACACGATGCGGTTACCGGCCTCGTCATCGAGCAGGTTGATGTAGCTGATGCCGCTGTCGTAGTAGGAGAATGATGCTCCTTGAAACTCGATCCGGGCAACCAGCTTGACCTTGATCTCGATCCTCTTGCCAACCTCACCCACGTAGTTGCTGGTGGCGGCTAATTCGGCTTTCTCCTGAGCAATCTTGTCGGCCTTCAGGGCCTTACGCTCAGCCGCCTTGTCGATGCAGTTGCACACCGCTTCATACTGCTTGGGGCTAAGCTTGCCGTACCTCTCGAACGACCCCCGCACCGACAGCAGGAATTCCGACTTGCCAACAGCCAGATTCAGGAAATCGGCCACCTCCTCGGCACGCGGGTAGGTCTTGAAGAACGTCTTGCGGGCGTTGCTGACGATGCGGGCCTTAGCCGCCGCCACGTAGGCACCTTCATGCTCGACATAGCTTGGAACATTGATATCACTGTACATTTTCACCACTCCTTGGAAAGTCACTGCAATCAATCACTACACTTTCATTATAGTGCCTTGTGCAATCAATTGCAAGTGGTTTTTTCCGGAGTCATGATAGACTCAGGTAGGTGTCACACAGGGCGTAGATGCCCCATGCAATGAAGGGTACTGCGATCCAGAACAAGGCGCTCTTGATGCTGGGGCGCTCATCCCGGTGGTCATAGAAGTCGTCTTTCTTGCTCAAAAAAATTCTCCTTTGCTTTTTCATGGCTTGCGGTTCTTGTCGAATAAGCTAATCAATCCATGGATCATCTCGAACACGAGCCACCCTAGGCAGAGCCAGAAAAAGCCCTGCAACAGGTAGCTGCCCAATACCAGAACTAAAACAACTAGGTCAAGCATGCTGTTCTTCCTTGGTGAACTGGAAGGGTTTGTCCCACGCACCGATCCTGATGTGGGCGTAATGCCCGACATCGAAGTAATCGGTCTGGGGGTCCGAACGATCATGGTTGCCGGTGTTCAGGGCGTCCTTGATGTTCTGGAAAATCGGCAGGGACTCATCGAACTGGTTGGACAGCCAGTATTCGTTCACGGATACGTGAGTGGCCGGTGTGGACCTGACACCGACAATCCCATCCACCCCAGCCGTCTTGTTGGTTACCCTCTCCACCTCGGCAATGAGGTCCACTGGGGCCGACCTGATGGTCAGGGTGATGCCGTGCTTATCGCACTTCAGACTGTACTTCCAGTCCTTGGGCATCACGACCTTGAGAGCCGCCGCGATCACCTGTTTCTTTGCTTGGTTCATGTAAGCCATTTTTCCACTCCTTGGAATTGATCTTTCACTTAACATTATAGCAGATTCTAGGATTTATGCAATCGATTGCACAAAGCCACCGACCTGACCGGCGTAGGCCTCGGCCTCGGACAGTCTGATGAAGACCTTGACCCCATGGCGACTCCTGACCTCATACAGGGGTAGGTCACCATGGTCCCCGAAACCACCATCCAGCAACTGCTTGTCCATGGCACGTAATGCGAAGTACCCTAGTGCCATTATTCCTGCGATTATGACCGGTCCGGTAATCATTTCTTGTCCTCCGGTATGGTACGAGCTAGCCTCAGCAGCCGGGCGTATTCACGGAGCAGGAAAGCTGCACGCTCCTTGTGCTGGCCGGTGATGCCGCCAGTGCCGATCAGGTCATTGGCTAATGCCTTCAGTTCGGCCACACGGTCTGCTGGTGCCTCTTGGAGCACCTGAATCAGCTTCAGGTTGTTTTGTGCATTGATCTGCAACAAGCTGGGCACCTGTTGCTTCACCAACACTTCCCCACTGATGATGTTCTCCATCCGTACTTGGCTGTGGCTCATGCTAGTCTCCCGGTCACCAACAGCACGATGATCAGAATATTGAAAAACATGCCCAGAAAGTTGTCAAACCCTCCACGGAGGATCAGGTTTACCGTCTGGACAAACGTAGCTAGCCCTACCACTATTATGGAGATAATAGCCATTACTTGCCACAGGGTATTCATTTCTTCCTCCATATGGTATCGAGCACGATCACACACAGGTACATGACAGCGATCAAGGCCAAGCACCCACACACAGCTAGTTCAGCCACTGTGGAATTCGGGGCTTTTCCTGCAAACATGGCAAGCTCCCAGAACGAGATGCAACAACAGATCAGCAGTACCGTCGATGCCGCTGTGTACCCCAGCTTGAACAGTAGTCTGATCATGACCACACCTTTTCAAGGGCAGCACTGGCAATCCGCAGCGTTCGTGCTGCAAAGTTGTCGGGCTCCCGTGCCAACTGGTTCGATGCGAGGCTTGCAATTGATTGCAACGCCCTTACCAGTTCACCATGGGCATTGACGGCCTTGATGATGTGCGCAGCATCGTCGTCAGACTGGCAATCGGCAATCAGGATTCCGCTCGCGCGTACGTATACGAGACCCTCGCCAGCGTCCCAAGGTGTAGGTGTGTGGTTCATGCTTTCACCTTGGCCGGTACGAGTAGGTAAGCACGAGCCGCCACATAGAGGCTCGCGGACAGGATTGCTGCTATTGCGGTAATCATTGGTTTTTCCTAGGTGTGACATGGTTCTTCAAAGATTTGGAAGCCCAGTTCCTCTTCCTTCTCGTACTGGGCACGTTCTTGCTCGATACCTTGGTCACAGTAGGCATCCGATCCGTACACCGGATCAGCGTAGCTCCAGTGATCCATGTTCAGGCTACCACCCATCAGGATGAAGGTCTGAACCCTATCCGCCAGCTTTTTGGCAGCTTCCTCGGATTCGAATAGCTTGGAGTGGCGGATACGCCCACCATACTCGCTCTCGACTTGAACGAAGAAGCGTTCTCCAATCACCACACCTTGGGGGTTGTCGATGCTGGCGTTTTCAGCGTTGTACCCTACACCTACGAGCACACTGGCTACGTCAACGATGTTCAATCTCTTGTCCATCCTTCCACTCCTTGGTTTCAGCGGTACAGTTTGACGAGAGCGGCCTTGATACGGTCCACCGTCTCAGTGTCACCATTGATTCTAGCGGTCATCAACTGCCGAAGGTTGTTGTCGCGGATGTACTCGCGGGCATGCTTATCGGCCTCGTTACGGGTCCATGCACGATAGGCACTCCCGTCATGCAGAACCTCTTGATTGACCCCGCTACCGTAAGTAACGAGGATTTGAGGATGGGTCGCACGGTTGTTGCGTTCGAAGGCACCAAGGTTTTGGTTACCGGGGATGTAGGACCAACTAATACCCCCTACCACGATCCCATCAACGTAGTACACGAGGGAACGACCGCGCCCAATGCTGATCTCGCGTGTCTTGATCTTCGAGGTTTCTTTCTTACCCATCTCCACTCCTTGGAAAGTTCAATCAAACCTACAAATGAATTATAGCACTTGTGCAATCAATTGCAAGGGATTTTTTCAGTAAACTTCAGTTATTCTCACCTCGGGTTGCACGTCTTCTGGATCATTATAGCCTGTTTCCTTATCTTCTGTGAAATTTGATGAGACTGAGCTAGGCACCATGACAATCGGGATGCCGAACATGCCCCAGACTTCCCGGCGGTTGGTTAGACCAAAAGCTACCCCAGCCATGGCATCTGAACAGTCCTTGGACCCCAATGGTGGGTGGTCAATCTTCCCATCCTTCTCGTTCTTCTCCAAGGTGATGCATTCCTTCTGGGCCTTGGGGTGGTGCGGGGCCGAGACTCGTTTGGTGTAGATCGCGGACTTGAAGCAGTCATAGCCCTTGTTGTCCTTGTCCAGACTGAAGGTGCCGACTACGAACCCCTGCTGTCTCAGGATTTGGATCGAGTCCTGTGATTGATAGGTGTCGAAGCTTACCCAGCGGATGTTCAAGCCCATGTCGCGTAGCGTGGTCAGGATTTCCCGCACCTTGTAGAACAGGATTTCCCCGCCTTTGGGTGGCTTGATTTCTAGGATGCCATCGAACCGGATCATCGGCATCATCTCGTTTGAGTTGTTGCTCATCCCCAGTGATTGCATACTCCTGAAGGTCTCCACGCAACCAATCGCCAGACCGCAGCTATCACCCGATACCGCCAAGTCAATATGCACGAATCGAGGAAGATGCGGCTTGTGGAACGATGCCGGGAATACGGTAGGCCTCTGGGTGACGAAATCAACCCATTCCTGACCAAAGATAGACGGGTGCTTATTGAAAGCTTGTGCGACTGACTCAACGTCCACGAAATATGGGTGACGGGCCAGTGTTGAGAATCCGGCAATTTCACGTAGAGCGTTGATCACGTCCTTCTTGAACTCATTGAGGAAGTCGATAGGTACTCCCACCACCAGATGACGATCTTCTTCCTTCACCACCTCGCCAGCTTTGAGTATGCGTGGCCTGCGGGTATCGTCCCCGGCAAACACATAGAAGCGTTCTTCCGAGAATGAACCGGGTGGCTTGACTTCCCATACCCGATAATCGTACAGGTAGATGGTGGACTTCCCATATAGACGGATGTCCTCGGCACGTTCAGCTTCCTTGCCATCCGTGAACTGTCCGGGGTATCTCTTCGAAGACACAAGGCACAGCAGCCCCGGCATTTTTCCGGCCTTGGCGAAACGTGTTTTGCGGCGTCTTGCGATGGAGTTGTAGAGGGCCACGGCTTGGTCGAACTGTCCGGCATCGACGCTCTTCTTGGACTTCTCTACCTGTTCCATGTAGTTCATTTCATCGATCATGCCACCGATGACGTTCTGGCCTATCGCGCCGGTTTCTTGCCCTGAGATCGGGGTGACTTCAATCCGGTTCGGGAAGACAAGCTTGGACGTGATTGTCTTGTCGAAAGGGAAGTGGTTTTTGAAGTAAGGGCTTTGTTCGATGAGACTTTTGAACCGGGTAAAGCTGGCCTTGGAGATTTTGGCTGAAATGGATTGGAAGACGAAGATGATTTCCGAGATTCCATCGAGTCCATACGCTTTATGCGGTTCAGCAAGGCACGAGAGAAGGTAGAGTTGGTAGGCGATTGAGTAGATGGCAGTGGTTGTCTTAGCACACCCAATACCACCAGTAAGGATGACCTCTTGGTACTCACCATTATTCATCTCCTCCAGTTCTTGCAGCACCTTGGGCCATGCGTCCTCCGCTCGATTGAGGTAGTCCTTGCTCAGTACGAATTCCCTGATGCCGATGGGGGTGCGCTTGTACTCGACCAGATGACGCAACTCGGTCGGTTGCTGGCCTTCCAGCTTGGCTTTGATGTCCTTGATGCAGGCAGTGTAGAACTGGGCACGCTTCTCAAGGTTGAAGATGCGTTGCCCGGCATAGAAGACAGTCTGCCCATCCTTCAATCCTAGCTGTCGATAGAAGAAGGTCTCGGCACTCGACTGGAACTGGTTGAACTCAGCGTGAGTCAACATCCGTGATTGCCTGCCTCTTGGGTTGGAACTGCTCGATCACGTCCATGGCTTCTCGCATGTCCTCACCGATGGTGAGGCTGACGTTAGTCCCATCCGGGGTAGTGACATTGGCACTGATGACCTTGCCATTGGAGAACACTGGTCCTTTGTAGGCATCAACTCCTAGGTCGAACTGAATCTTCTGCATATCCAGCAGCAAATTCTTCATCAGTTCGATCTCCCGGCCTAGCGAGGAGTCATGCTTGCTCTTGAGGCTTTTCTCGGCCATCAGCATCTCGGCCAAGCGTCCCTTCTGCTGTGCAATCAAGTGCGCAAGTTCATGGACCACGTTGACGCGTTCAAGGGATGCCGTGACGATCAGGGTGCCATCCATCATGGTGGTGGCAGCATTGGGTACCGAATCCCTGTAGCGGCTCAGCAGCATGCCTAGGGACTTCTCGGTGGAGTCTTGCATAAGACCCCACTCCCCTTGGATCATGCGTGCGATCTGGACCAGTTCCTTGCCACTGGCGAGCATGTTGGTGACGATGCCAAGCTTCTCAGCGCCCAACCCTTGAGTCAGGCGCATGTGCTTCTTGTCGCCTTCGAACTTAAGTGCCACGCTCTTCCCCCAGACGCCGGATAGGCCCAAGGTAGGCAGGAGGACCGTCACCACGGGTCTGGACCATCTCCATGGATGTGTTACCCCCAGCCTTCTTGATGATGGCCTTCATGCCCCGTTTACAGCGTCCACAGATGTGCTCACGTGCCATCACCTCGGCACAACCCATGATGCGGTATTCCATGAACCCGGGGGCAGTGCAGAATGGGCACGGTACCTTCATGCCAGTCTCAAGACCGTAACCGACGTACTCGGTCCCATCTTGGTACTGTGCGTTGTAGGTGTCTAAATCCTTGGGATCGTACTCGGTAGTCATAGGTGTCTCCGGGTTAGGTGAGACACCATTCTAGCTGGATTGGGGGGGCTAGGACAACTCTCTATTGAGTCGGTGCATGGCCTCGATCTTGATGTAGCACACCATGACAGCCTTCATCATCTTGACTATGGCAACTTCTTGCTGCCTATTGGCGTGTTTCATGGCTTCTAGGTAGCAGTACCGCACTGCATTCAATTGAACATCAAGCTGTGGTATGGTTTTCAGAGTGTCGGCAATGCTAATCGCCAGCTTGGTCTGGTCGATGAAAGCAGTGATGCTAGGATGCTGGGGAGGGGGAGGGACGATCAGTGCCATGGGATTCATTCTGTACTACCTCGCCCGTAACCACAAGAGGTATGTCACGCCACTCGGTTTCACCATGCATCGACTCCTTCCAGAGTTGTTGCAGTACCCTCATGGGGACTTGGACGGCGGCACCATTGGGATTGAAACGCGTCACGAAACGCAGGCTCATGGTAGGCCCCCACACCTTGCCATCCGACTTGATGGGGAAGATATTGACGCTCATAGGCCGCGCAGGCGTAGCAGGGCATCGTAGGAATACCATGCCCACGAAAGGATAAGAAGTACCGCAGCCAAGTCAGTCATTTTGGTAACCTATCTGGGTCGATGGTTAGACCCTTTAAACTCTTGTAGCCACGCGCATGCAGCCACCTACCGGATGCCAGCCGCATGTCATCAGGGATCGCAGTGCAGACGTGTCGGCACTTATGCAAGGAAATCTCGATGGTCTCCTTGTACTCCTCTGGTGTCATGGGGTGAAGAGGGGGCGGCATGCGCTTCGAGAAGGCCTCCGTATCGAAGTCCCACAGGATACGGAAGGTTTCCTCATCGATCTCAGTCATGATAAACCAAGCCCAGACTATTATGGGGGTGGATACCACAATTACAATCATGCAGATGCATATCAGTAGACATATATAGAGTAAGTAGCCGACTCCAGCCCATAACCATGAGGCATCCATGCCCTCATGTGTACGCCACCTACCTAGGTAGCGATACCCACATCGATCAAGATTGCTCTTCAGGAGGATAGATTTTCAGGAGGTTGTTGGCAACCCTCCATGCCATGGCTTTGTCCTGCCGCATCTGTAGAAGGTCTTCGATGCCCCCGGTCTGGCCATCTTCCATCTCATGGATACGAACCAGTTCGGCAATGCAATCGATTGCAGCGCCAGCTTTGATCTTCAGGTTCTCAAGGTCGGACAGGTTTGGATCGTGCCCAAGCGTCTGACCCCTGTCGTTCAGGATCACCGGGAGTTGTTTCTTCTTCATGGCAGGTACTCCCAGAGAAGCTTGACGATAACGATGAATAGTAGGACAACACCGGGTAGAAACAAGCAAAGACCAACCCCTTCGACCCTATTGGTTTCCCGGGTAAATGCATCATACCCGATCCGGTAAATGAACAATCCTGTAACCACCAATGCGAATCCTATGGCTGTCATACCTGTCCTTGGCAATGTTGTATACGCAACGCTCGAAGTAGGTTCTGGGAGGTTGATCCTATAGCGATGTCATGCAAAGTTTCATACTCTTCCAGAGTGGTCCCCGGACGGTAGTTTTGGCACTCGGCTAGCGCCGCCGCATACTTCATTCTACAAGTGTACTCATTTTCAAGCGTCCTGAAGGCTACGTTAGACTCAATGTCCTCCAGCAGGACCGTAGCGATGAACTCCCTACAGTCCTCATCCGTGTAGACGCCGTGTGGCCCTACTATGGAGAAGTTTTGAGACCATAGTTTGATGACCAACCGGCCTGCCATCGTGCTCGCATCATATGCAATAGGCGGCACCCCTGAGATCATTTCAGGTATGGCATTCGAATTCGAGGGACCAGTCTCGTAGCATTCTTGGGCCTCAAGTATCCGCAAAGCCACCAGCCACCCTGCCGCGAGCTTCTGACACATCAGGGTACACAGGCTCATGATGTAGGCCGTCAGCACGTCATAGCGCTCCATCAGAAAGTAACGTAGCTGTTCCCTACCGGTAGAAATGCTGGTAATGGGGCTTATGAAACCATGCACAGACTCACATTCCCGGTCGCCCATCAGGCGGAGGGTGGCGTAATAGTGGCTTTGTAGTGCCGACATAACCAAGTGTGAATCAGGGTTGTCCATGCCCTTCATGTTCTCGGGTACAGAGAAACGAATGCCTATCCAGCCAATCAGGTCAGACTCGGTCTTATTCATCCACATATTCTTCTGCTTGGGTCCACCCCTCGCATCACAATAGATAGCGAGGTCGGCCAAGATACGGGTCTTGGGACTGAGTGCCATCTCTTGCACGATGTACTTGATCAGAGCGTGCGGATTTAAGCCCATCCTGAAATTCGGGTTGTTCACTAGGTACAGTACCTGTGCCACGAGGGTTGGGTTGGCAGGGCCAATATCCTCCATGGCAAATACGGCTAGGGCATCCCACAGCTTTTTATTAAAGGAACCATTGTACAAGGCAGAGGCATACTTGACGGCTAAGGCACTCCAGCCGCGCCGGATCGACTTGACCAAGGCAGACTCCACCTTTCGGACGGTCTTTTCACTGCAATCCACGGTGTGTTGGACAACAGTGAGGTCTTCAACCTGCTTCTTGATGTATGCCCCTAGATATTTTTCGAAGTCCTCGCGTAGCTCCCAGTCTTTCAGATGGCTCGGAGGAGTGCTGAGCACCCGCATCAACAAGTCAGGCTCCATGGTTTCATGGAAAGCCTTGGAGGAAACCGCAGCTTTGATTGAAGATGCTAGGGAGGTACCCTGACCCTTGATTTTCGACTCAAAACCAACCTTTACTACAACATCATCGTCTTCTCCAGCACTGACGTGGACAGCATGAGGGAGGGCAACCGCATCAGTAAGATTGCTGTCCGAATACAGGGCACCACCTCCAGAGTTGGAATAGAGAGTGTCACCTGTCCACGGCTTAATAAACCGGTACACGTCATCCTCCAGTTGAAGGATGCCCTCCAGAGTGCAATGGATGCTCTGGTCAAAGAAATGTCCCCTGACCTCACCCTCGTCTTGTTCTCCATAAACCATGTAAGACATATACCCACCAATCCCCTGTTTTGGGAACACAAAATGCGTGTAAGGAACAATGGATGGCATTGTCATGGATGAGGGGTCTTCGGCTATTTGAATCTTGTGTTGGAGTAGCTTGATCTCATTGAGGAGATGGGACACCGATTCTGATCCGGTCGATGACAGCGACTGCGTACACTGGCTCATTACGTACTCCTTCGCCAGTGCAATCAATTGCTTCTTCCATGACGCCACCACTTGGCTGGGGACTGGGGTTTGTAATTCCATGGTCCGACTCCTTCAGTTCAACACCCCACACCACTGCTGCCCGGTAGGCCTCGATCAATTCATCTAGTGCCACGACTGGAGTGTTCTCGGGGACATCGACACTATCCATGAAGGGCTTGAGCAACGCCACCATCTGGGCGTACTGGGAGAACACCACTTCATTGGATTTTTTCCTGCGCCTAGAGTGCTGAATCTTCTCCGCAATCAGCATGATCATACCCACGAGGACCGCGACGCCGCAAATCATCATGAGGGTGATCAGGGTACGCAACTGCTCGACCATCAGGTGTTCCTCGTGACTCATGTTCGCTCTCTAGGGTGAAATGCTTGGCTTGGAAAGGTCTGGGTATTCTACCTTCCTCCTCGCACCTTGCCTCATACAGGCAGTACACGCACAGGTCACATACCCATGTCTTATGCGGCCACTGAGTAGAGTAGTACCGTCTTCTTCCAATCTGCCAGAATCCTCCTTCGGGGTCTTGCAGGTATTGGTAGTCGGTGGTTTCAGGTACTCGGACATTAAGGACACACTCCGGGTTGTCACAGAAGTNNAAGTTGTGCTTGGCGACTGCCGCGATGGGAACCAGTTCATCAGCCACGATCTTCTTCATTGCGGATTTTACGCACCCATTTCTGCTGTTCATCCCATGACAGTCCATACCAGTCCGATGGTAACCCGAACCGGAACTGGTAGTCTTCGTAGGCAGTCCTAGCGGCTTCTTCTTCGCTGACATCGTGTCGGTTCATTCTACCTCCAAACTGGCCTGTAGCGGGGTACCTCATTCTGGGTGACCTTGGGCTCCAGCTTGGCTTTGTCTGGACCCCGCAACTTGGTGAAGAAGCCTCCATGCTTCCGGTCTTCCTCGCACCACAGCACCTCGTAGCCCTTGCCTGATTCGTTATGCACCAGCATCAGGGTGCCGGGCTTCCCGGCTTGCAGAGCACGTAGCTCAGTCAGGATGGTTGGGTGCTGGTCTCCGAATCCCTGCAACGGGTCTTGGTTGATCTCTTTTACAGCCGCATCAGTGATCACTTCTACGATCTTGTCATGGATGTTGGGAGACTTCCCCTTAGCCATGATGCCTTCGAGATAGGGGTCTTGTGCAATCGGTTGCACAGGATCACTGGGCACAAGTGCGTTCAAGGCCTCGGCCAGTTCCTTGCTGGGTTCTACCTTGAGGTCGGGCTTTCCAAATTTGAGAGCCACTGCATCCACTCCTTGGATTGTTGGTTGGTAGCCTATTCGGGAATCGAACC
>QGNH01001143.1_pt1 | contig 73849 bp, 102 predicted proteins | sample 1735481 | NCBI WGS metagenome assembly QGNH01 (sample SAMN09239004, study PRJNA386568) | Viral metagenome, whole genome shotgun sequencing project.
GCGTCGTCCGCGAGGAGCAACAAAGGCGGATCGATGCTGGGGAGAAACTATGACCAGAGAGCAAGCGATTCAAAAACTGATAGTCTCCGTAAAAGAAGTTGTGGACAACCATGACTACTGCGGCACGGGCGGCTCAACCGAGGAGATGGACGAAGATGGCAACTGCCCGATTCGGGAATGGATACAAGTTATCGAATCGGAGGCCCCATGACCGAGAACGATGTCCTCTACTTGATTCTGTGGGGCTGGGCGATTTTGTGCTTGACAGCGGGACTAGGTCTCGTGGTAAATTCATTTCGTGGAGGAAATCATGTGGATTCTGGGAGCACTCATTTTCACCTTAGTTATTTTCGTCGTGCTGGTATTGTCCTGGGCCCTGGTCTTGATAGCGGACAAACCGACACCGAAGCCTGAGCCCGTCACGTTTCAACGGGGGCTGTATTATCCTTGTACCGCGAACGGGCGACCGACTTTGCCGTCCATGGTCGAGCCTGAAGATGAACGTGCCCGACGACGGGCCCCACGACGAGAGTGTACGTGCTTCGATTGTATGGAGCCGACATTGCGGGGAGATATCCCCGAGGAGTATTTATAACATGCCGTATATCGATAGCTACAGAACGAATCGAGAGTTTCACGTTCAGTGGATGCCGCCCGAACATACTAATAGGGGTCCTCGATACCACGTCATCGAGTATCTTGTATCTGGCGGCAACAGGGTCCTCGTAGGGTGCGCTCACGTTGCCCGTACGGAACGTGAAGCTAACCAATACATCGGGTCACGGGTAGGCGGGCTCTCGCTCGTGGACGGACAAGTTACGTGTTCAAAACTCGCCACCAAGTATGACAAGGCGATGCAATCACTTTTTTTGGAGGTAGTAAAATAATGGAGCACTGGAAGTCCATCACAGATTTCGAACGCTATGAGGTGAGCGATGAGGGGCGGGTGCGTAATGTACGTACAGGATACATTCAGAAACTATCCGTGCATCGACAGGGGTATCTTGAAGCACGTTTGTACGACGGCAAGAAAACAACTCCGAGGAAAATTCATCTTCTCGTGGCGAAAGCGTTTTTGCCGAATCCTCTGAAGTTGCCTGAAGTGAATCATAAAGGCAAGAAGTCGGAGAACCGAGCAACGATGTTAGAGTGGCGTTCGATAGCGGGCAACGCCCTTGATACGATGTTGCGCGGCTTGCATCAAGATGGCCTTACTTATTTTACGGATAGACACAAGTGGGTGGCCCGATATCAGTGGCTGGGGAAATCTGTTTATCTCGGCCAATACGATCTTAAACTCGATGCGAGGGGCAGCGTATCGCGCAGCCATCGAATCCATACCTTACGTTCTCTGAGGAGGGAACCAATGAAAAAGTTTCTCGCAATCGCAGTTATGATCTTAGGCAGTAGCCTGAGTGCAGTGTGTTGGAATTGCACTGGTAACAATATCAGGGTGCAGGTTCCGACAGGTACGGTTGGCACGGGCACGGGTGACGCCCCAGGCAACGTCGTGGTCGATAGTGGGCTTACGTTCGAATGCGAACCGCCTACGCCAGTGACGCCACCGACTACGCCGAGCACGAGCAACACCAGCAACAGCACCAGCAGTGCGAATAGCGCGTCCAACTCTGCTGCAAACTCGGCTTCGAACTCATCCGCTACTGGCGGCAAGGCAACGAGCACAGCAACAGGCGGCAACGCAACCGTCGGGCCAATCACTAACACGCTCGCGAATACCAACACGAACAATTTGCGACTGAGCAATTCGCAGGGGCAGAAGCAAAGTCAGACCCAGGCGAACTCTAGCGTGAACTCGAACCAATCTGCGGGCGGCTCTGTTTCCAACGTAGGCAATAGCGAGACTATCGTCCAGCGTTCCGCACCTCCTGCGATGGGTCCGACAATCTTCCCGACAGGCTGTAATGGTTCACTATCGGGCGGAGCATCGGCACCGTTCGGTGGAATCTCTATCGGCGGAACTAAGCAGGATCATCACTGTCAGCAGATGCAGACGGCGGCGATGTTCTTATCGCAGGGCAACGTTGAAGCAGCTACGAAAATTCTGTGCCGTACGTGGGCCGCACGGGATGCAAAGCTGACTCTCGATGAATGCCGTCTCCTGGTCAAGGCACAGGTCGAGTTACCAATTGTTGCACCTTTGGTGACACCAGAACCAATCAAGGTGGAGATCATCAACAACATTCCACCCGCGCCTGCACCGATCATTCTGCACGAGGAGATGACTGTCACTGCCTCTCGTCAGGATGTCGCACGCGCTCAACCACAACAGAAGAAGCGTATCGTACATCGTCCGTGTACCGTGACACCGATTCAGAATTCTTGCCCAACTGGGCCACAGGAGAAGTAACATGCAAGCAGGAAAGAGCAAAGCAGATCGTAAGGCGAGTCAAGTTGCTCGTGCGAAGGCTCGTCCCGACGAGAATTTCAAACGGGCAATCAAGCGCATCGAACAGCGACTCAATCAGGCTGTAGCACGAAGTTCCGCAGCGGAATGTCACAAGAAAGAGGCTTCACTAGCAGCACAGGCTGCGGTGAAGAGTGCGTACCGCAGCCTGTGCGCTCTGGTTAGTGCGGCGAAAGCTGCTGATCGCGCAGAGAAGCGGGCTCGCCTAAATCCCAAGGGAGTACAGGAGGTGTTATGTCCGCAGGTTTCGGAGTAGCGACCGCCCGTGTACCTAAACGCCCTCGGGCTAACCTCTGTGGCGACTGCGGGGCCGAAGTCGACCAGGGCGAATTGCTTTGTGTCGATTGTCGCAACGAGACTACGCCTAGGGGGGATGATGCTGAAATGTCCAGCTAGTCCACTCGCTGATTGGTTCTATAGCAGGGGATGGAACACGATGTTCCATCTCCTGTACGGATTCGAGTCTGGCATCCCGTGGCACTGTGTGATAGAGTACTGCGTCCGAAACTTTATCGGACAGAGCTATCAGGCCGTCCGTGCGGGATGCTACAAATCTGAATGCATTGCGGGATACGTGCATTGCACGATATGTCAATGGAGGTATCATGGCGGGATGCGGGAGAGTATGCAACGGGCAACACGAGGTCGCAGGCTTGCCGCTGAGATGCGGAGTCAATCTCTATTGGCGGTTGGCTGGAGCTTCGGCTTCCGACAAGAATCGGCAGAGCGAGGCCGTGCTATGCGAGGCGTGCCGAAAGGTCGGTACGCTTGGTTTGGAGGCGAGTGATGCTGCCATATCCTAACTGTAAATGTGGACATCCGTACGCGGAACACGCGGGCGACCGCAACCACATCGAGTCCACGCCGTGCTGGCACGCGGCGGGGTCAGGCGATGGTTGCCGAGACACGTTTGATGAGCGATGTAAGAATTATGAGCCCGGGGCTGCTGCATAACGGTGCAGGAACCCCGACGCCGCTTAGGGCGTGCCCCAGGCGGAGGTTTGGGGGTCTGGGGGGTATCCTAGACCCTTCCAAACGCTCCTGGGGCATTCTAGGCGGGAAGAGCGTGTTACATATAAAACGGAGGCTCTATGGCAGGAATCTGCAAGAAGTGTGGCCGGGAGACTACAAACACCCGAGGCGCATCCCCGAGCGGGCAATGCTGGGGATGTGAGCACGGACGAGACCGCAGCCGTGATGATGATGTACTACCCGACGGTCAGACGGTGGGGAATCTTATGGTCGAGAGCGACCGTGAATTTGAAAAGCGCGAATCCATCGAAGCTCTGCGGGAAGAGATCACTGAATTACGGGCTGAAGTAAAACAACTAAGAGAATCGTTGCCTGTGTCGCAGTGTGATTGTTTCTCGATGGGCGTGCATAACTGTCCCGAGCACGGAGGAAAGAGATGAACAGAGAAAAATTCAACACCCTAGCGGAGGCAGAAGCCTTTATACAGGGCATCGAGTACTGCGATAACGATCACGTCTCAACCGAGGGTCCTGAGGTTGATGTTGACGAAGACGGGCAAGTGTGCTTTAATGTTTATATAACGGAGGCCGCATGAATCGACGAATTTCGAAGCAGCAGGGAGATGCGGATTTCGCACAACAGCTTTTCAACATCCTGATGCGAGAGAAGAATATAGATATGTACATGCTCATCCTCGAACAGATCTACGGGATTCGAAAGGGTGAAGCGTGATTCACGACGTTCTTATGCTGGTGATTATGTTGGGGCTGACTTTTCTTCTTGTGAGGTTCTAATGAACGCTGGCGAGATCCGCAAACTTCCGAAGTCAAACTCACCGATGTGGACCGAGCAGTGGGCATATCAAGGAACGGCTAAGAATCCGTATATTATCTCATCCAAGCGTAAACCAGGAGATGGGGAGAAATCGGGCTGGGATTACGTCTGGGCCTGTTCTTGTGCCGATTGGACGAAGCACATGCCCCGTGTCGATTGCAAGCACATCATCGGCGTGAAGATCAAAGAGAATATTTTGATTGACAACGCCCCAGGCAAAGCTTCTCTCGACCCAGGGATGCAGAAAGAGTTCGAAAAATTTCTTGCGTTGAAGCAGGGGAACGTGGTACAGTTAGGAAGTCTTAATTCGCTGAAGGAAAAAGGAAGGAAATTCAGAATATGAACTGCACAGTGAAAGCAATTCTCGCACGATTCGATGGCGACAAAAGGTCGGCAAAGAAATATTGCCTTTCCATCGCCCGCGCCAACCCGAGACTAGCTGGTGAGTATCGGCACATCTTAAGCATCTTGAGGGGGAAAGTGACTTGTGCGTAAATTCATAACAGTCAAAGGACTGGTACACCTCGGGCTCGCTCTGACGGCGGTGGGCGAGCTGTTCACGGCGACGAGTCGCACACGCAAGATACTGCTGGGGGCGATGGCAGGCTTTCACGCCCACGCCACGCTCTACCACTTCGTATACGAAAAAGACGACAAGGATAAATCCAATGGATGACCCACAGTACAGATTAGAGGAACCTAATTTCGATATCGACATCCATGAGGGGAAATATCGATTTGAGGAGCGGGTCCAGCATCTCGTTCTGAAGGGGCGAACAGAAGACGAAGCTAAAAAGATCGTCGAATGGGTTATCCGCACGAAAGAAAACCCCTTGACAACGAGCGAAACGGGGAGTACTGTAGAGGCATGAGTAGGTGGACACGATATTCGATTCTCCGCGCCGCTAGGCTTCGCTGGCCACACCTTAAGATTAAAAAGGCTAGCGGGAGACGCCTGTTCCTCCGCTGTGAGGCGTGTCGAAAATGGCGATGGGCAAACGGTTCACGGCTGTACGCACAACCTCGGGGGTTTTGTTTACGGTGTGCGTTGCAACAAGCAGCGGATACGAAGCGGACTCAATGCGACCTTCGTCTGGGTAGAATCATCGAACGATTGATCCAGAATCGACGCGTCTTACGCATGGCAGTGACTCGAAAAGGCTATGTCCACGTGCAGTATAACGGACGATTGAAGATGCTGCACCGTTTGGTGATGGAGAAATTTCTTGGGCGACTGCTTACGAAGAAAGAGACGGTACACCATCGCAACGGACGACGTTGGGATAACAGGCTGAAGAACCTGCAGGTCTATCGTATTCACCCCGCAGGTATCAGCGAAAAAGAAATGGTCGACTTCCTTCGTAATCTAGGGTACCATATTCAAATACGGGAGGGATTATGAAGTCGTTGACTAGAGCAGAGTTGGACGGCCTGTTAGCCGAAGCTCGCAAGGTGAGCGAGTTGGATTATTTACTATTTTTGACGACCTTCAATCATGGGCTGAGGGCGAGCGAGACGACCAATCTCGACCGCAGCAACATCCAGGGCAACTATCTCGTAGTCCAGCGGCTCAAGGGGTCAGAGAAGACAACCCAGCCTCTGATGGATGATGAACGGGCGGCTATCCTAGCTCTGGCGTCAAGCGACAAAAAATTCTTTCCGATATCGAAGCGAACGTTCGAGCGGAAGATGCGACGATACGGGAAGGCGGCGGGTATACCCGAAGTGAAGTGTCACCCGCACGCCCTGAAGCATTCTTGCGGGCGTCTCGCCTATTTGGGTGGGATGGGAATTCCTGAGATGCAGTGCTGGCTCGGGCACAAATCTGGTTCGAACACTCTGAAGTATATGGCTGCGTCTGAAGAAGAGGCGGCTCTTGCATTCGCTGCGGCGGTGGGAAAATGAAAAAACTCTGGATCAAATGGGTGCTCTGGCTGAATGACTACTGCACAAAGCACAGGATCAAGAAAAGCTACATCGGTTACGATGGCTCGCGAAACTGTAAGAAATGCCTCTCCGAGTGTTGGCGGGACCAGCGCCGAATCGCTAACGAGCGTGATGCAAAAATTCAACGATATCTGGAGGAACTATAGATGCGTAGACTCATCCGAAACTACCTTCTGAGCAAGATCGTTTCGCTCATCATGGTCGGCACCTGCACGGGACAGGTTTGTGTATTGGAACACGGCTTGTGTACAAAGGTCGTTAGCACCCCTCACAGGACCACCACGTTCCGAGTCATCGGCAAAGTCAATTTGGACCGTCAGTTCCGCATACGCGGGGCTTTGCTAAATGTATCAAATAACTCCTAAACGATTGGAAACTTGATGCAAATATCAAATTATTAAGAGTAGTATGAAAAACTTTTTCCGACTGAGGTGAAACTATGAAACTTGCAGAGTTGAAACAAGCAACACGGCATTTGCATCTCCTAGACCTCGACCACCAATTCCAAGTTGGTCGAATCGCTTACAAGATGGGCATCAACCGAGAGGCATGCCCGATTAAACTCGGCCTAGGGCACGACGCGTGGCAGAAAGGTTTCGAGGTCGCCAAGCGCGAATTCGAAGCTCTGCTAAAGCGGAACGGTGCAGGTGGTTCGAAACTTCTGTGGATGGTATAAAGACTGAGGAGGAATCATGAAAATAAAAACCACGAAATCGATTGAAGTCATAACTTTGAATGGGGAGGTACTTGATCTCACCCCGGCTCAATTGCAACAGAGGGAAATAGTCGATGGTCGTCCTGCCTTTTTTACAAACAGGGCGGCTCTGCGGAATGCGTATCAGCCCGACAAGCGGAATGTGTATCAGCCCGACAAAAACCGACACCCTTACGGCTCAGTGCTCGTAACTCGCGTCCTGAAGAAGAAACACGGCACGAAGAAACGGGTTCACGTAACTTTTGACCACTACGAAAAGGGTACTCGTAACATTGGTTGCTGCAAGTTCTCGGATAAGACCTTCGCCCTGATCTTCAAGACGATGGGTCTGCCTGTCCCGAAGCGGGTGAGATGATGCTATGCATTCTGGATTACGTGCATGTGGATGACACATTTCGGACTACTCGAACCTCGGGTCTCGACCGTATCTTGGTCATCGGTATTGACCAGAAGGCCCGAGTCAACCGCCATCTCGGTTACATCCGAGAAAATATCGCCGCGAGCAAGCGTCGTGCCTTGGTAACCTTAGGGCTTGACACCGCCCCCAACGTGTGATATAAATAATACAGGGAGATCTCATGTCTATCAAGGTCGTCACGCTTGAAGCGACGTTTCCAGAACTCAAATCGGGGCGGATGTACCAACAAGGTCGGGGGCGAGGCTCGACTATCAAGGCCGCGTTCGCTGCCGCTGGCCGTGATCTTTTTTCACAGCCTGGATTGAAGGCTCGAAGATTCACCGTGATAAAGATGGTGGCGAGCGTTGGCACCGAAGTCGAGGTGCCTGAGGAGCCCGAAAATGACGTGTCACCAGAAGCAAGTTCGAGAACGAAAATCTCAGACACCGTTGCCCGACGAGCACCATCGACGCGCAGCGGCTTCGTCCTTTGAGAACGCTACCGTGGTTCCGCTTACGAAGGTTGAGGCCAAGTCCGTCATCTTGGACTATGAGTGGCTCGGCAACATGGGCACGACGCAATTTTGTTACGGGCTGTTCTTTGGATGGTATCTGGCGGGAGTGGCCTGCTTTGGATCTACGGGGGGCACCAATGTCCCTGTGTCGATTTGCGGTAAGGAATACGCTTCGAGAGTCATCACCCTGTGCCGTGGGGCGTGCGTTCACTGGGCTCATCCGCATTCGGCGACGTACCTGATAAATCGGGCATGTGACCTGCTGGCGACTCGGGAGAACGACCCGCGTAACATCTTCATCGCGTATAGCGATGCTGACGCGGACGAGGTTGGTACGGTGTACCAAGCGAGCAACTGGCTCTATGTCGGCAAAGGCGGCACGCCTACGTTCTATGTGCATCCCAACGGGCGGAAGTATGACAGCCTAGTCATAGCCAAAGTGCTTAGAGATAGGACAAACAGGCCGAACCGAAAAACCTCGACCCCTGCCGAGATGGCGTGCTGGGTGGCCATCGTGAGGGCTTTGGGTTGCAAAGTGGGTGGTACGAAGACACCCTATGTGTATAAGATGACCCGTAAAGAGGCGCATACACAGATGCTCGCCGAGGGGTTCACCGTACAGGAGGGCACTGCGAAGCATCGGTACGTCCACTTCGCAGGCGATAAGCGAACGGTTCGGGCTCTACGGAAGGCACTGCGATTGACGGTGCTGCCGTATCCCAAACGAGAGGCGGCTCAGTTCGAAGCGAATACTGCTGGCACCACCAGCGGGGGCGAGGTTCAACTCCTCGGAGCCGCTCCATTATTATCTTGACAAGCGGGCCCGCTTATGTAGTAAGGTGGGTCCTGTAAGACAAAGTCTCTTAGGCCTTAGGGCTAGAAAAAGAGGATGTATGAGAATCACACAGGGTATTGCAGACGTTGTCAATGGGGCGTTAAGCCGTGTTGGCGTAGCGTTGCGGCTGGAGTGCATTGACTATCTCAATGCAAAGCGGCAACTGGAACAAAACCCTGCATTATTGCAGGCTGAAGGATTATCTCAGATGATGGCGGGCGACAGCGATGACGTGACTTTGGAGGCTGCTAAAGGACGTCCTTTTGCAGACCCCCTGACCCAGAGAATTATGGACGGGGAATGGAAATGGTACTTCGGGATACTGCAACGTTTACGCAATGGAGCGACAGTAGACGGGGTGACCCGTCTTATCTCAATCTACCGTTCAGGTACAAAAGGCGTGTGGGTGTTGACTTATAATGACGCCGACCCTTCGGACTTCGTGATGTTCGACGACCCCGACAGTTCTAAACTCGCTCAGGATGTATTTCGCAACGCGGGATATACCTCGGCTATCGGGAATGTACTGGCGGTCATTGTTCCAAAGTCTGCGGGCGGGGCTAACCCCGAAACTGGGGAATATCACAAAGTTTCTCGTGATGTGTGGTGGGAGTTCTTTCTACAACACAAAGAAGCCTTTGTCGCAGCAGCGGAATTTGTTCAGGCCGAACGTGGTACAGATGGGGTAATTCGTAAGAACCTGACAGCCCTCATGTACTTCCTGTATGTCTCGGGACCGAATGCAACCAAACGACGGGACGCCAAGCGTCTCCTCGATGCCTACGTTAATGGTTTTGTTTCGGGGCCTGATGCTTGGGACGAAAAACGCATGGGTAAGCTGGCCGTGTTCTTCGCAGGATTGGGGGGCTTGCTTCACGAGCGTAACGCCTGCCTGCCTCTTTTTACCCACGTCATGACTACCCTCCTCCACGGGGAGGATATTCGGTTCGCCACCAATACCGAACTCAATTCCGACACGGGTCGGAAAACATTCACAGTAGATTGGACGGTGCTCAAAGTAAAAAATACTACTGCTGCTGCTGGCCGTTAACGGTTTGCCAACAAGGCTGACGATATGGGGTGGGGATAGTTCCCACCCCGTCAGTTTTTAGAAAGTCAGACACGGATGGGCATCGTAATCAAGAAGTACGGAGATCTCACCACACCCACGCCTGCCTACGGTGGGAAGGTCCATACCTGTTTCTCGCCGAAACACTGGAAGCATTTTCTAGTGGACAGCGAGGGGAAGTTGGACGGACTCGACGGCGTGACTCACGTTCTGAAGTTGGCCGTAGACAAGAGCCAGCCGTTGATGCGTTGGGCCGTTCGGTTAGCACTCGCTCGTGCGCGAGAGAAGATTCTCGCCGCAGGATTGGGCCCCGACGGCGCGATTCAGTTATTCACGGACGAACTAGATAAGATCCTGGCCGATGCTAAGAAGGCCGATAGTGACGCAGTAGAGGAGGCAGGGGATGTCGGACACGCGGCACACGATTTCATCGACCGAGTCTGTAAAGCAATTCTTGCGAAGGACGAAAAACGCTTGGAAGAAATTCTGGGGGATTGGCCCGAAGATGAGCGAGCTGAAAACGGTGCGGTTGCCGCCATTACCTGGATGGTCAGGCACAATATCCGCATCATCAAGTCGGAATTTAGAGCCCTCTCCCTCGACCTTAAGTGCTGCGGGACAGGTGATATGCTCGCGCTCGTGGACAGTTGCGACGATCCCAGTTGTTGTCAAGAAGTGTTCAAGGACCGACTGAGCTATTGCGATTGGAAAACTAGTAATTATCTCTACGTGACTTACCTGTGGCAATCTGCCCTGTATTCTGCCGCAACTGTTGAAGAATTCCCCGATTTGCAAGTCGAGGATAGATGGGTTCTACGGCTCGATAAAGAGGATGCGTCGTTCGATCCTTGGCATGCTGCGGGGAGAGAGGCGCAGGCGGAAGACCTACACGGATTTGTATGCTGTCTCGGCGTCGTGCGTGCCCTCGAAGCGACACAGAAGCGGATAGACGCTGTGTTAGATATAAGAAAGCAGATCAAGGCGGATGCGAAGGCTGTGGAGAAGTTGGCACAAGATAAGATTCGATGCCCGAAGGCTGACGAGTACAAGGGCGTGAGACTGACGAAGTGCTTGCCCGACGGGGGTCAGTGCGAAGCCTGCAAAAAGAAATTTGAGGAAAAGCATTGACTTTATGGCACAAAGGTGTTACTATTAAAACAGTGGAGGAGAACCTATGCGCTCACACAATCAAAGTTTGAAGCTTGCGATGATGCTAGGCGGGAAGCTGTTCCCGAACAGCGGGGACTCCCGCAAGGACCGCCCGGGTCGCAAATCCGAGCATAGCGAGGCACAGACCTACACTTTGGCGCGACTCGCCCAGCAGGAGTTCAATACCCGCTTAGGCATCGCAGATTTGAAGAGTGAAGATATCCTCTCGGACATCCCGTTCGTAGGGAGCGACCGCTTGGCTGCATGACTCGCGGGCACAACCCGATGATAGACGTACATAACACCTAAGGAGGAAACATGGCAATCAAGAAAAGCAAGACTGCGAAATCAAGCAAATCAACTACAACCCGTACGTCCGCGAAGCAGAAGATGCTCGCCTATAAGGATCTGGCCCTGACATTCATCAACGATCTGCGGTATCCGAACACCCGGTCCGCATTCTCCGTGAAGAGTTACGAGGTCACAGCTATGGGCAAGAAGGCTGTTATCTTGTCGGCTCCCGAACTGCTCGCTATCGTCTCGACTGCTGCAAAGTTGGGCAAGACGGTCAAGGTTAGCGCGTCAGGCGCGGGCGACCAAGCATCTCTCGATTTCATTTTCGTGGATGCTGCCCCATCCGTGCCATGCGAACTGCGATAGGAGGATCAAATGGCGCAATTATCACCGACCGCTCTAGCGTATTACGGACGGTTGTTCACCGAGCAATTCATGCGTGCCCTTGGCTCCGATATAATCACGGATCGGATAAATATCGCCATCGATCCTGAGATCGCAGACTGGGTGAGCACCGCAGGGTTGCAAGAGGGCGCGAGACTGCGCCTTGCGTTTCTTACCAACAAATTTTAGGAGGATCACATGTCAGTATACAAGAAAAGTAACATGCCAACATCTATCGTTCGTGCGCTCACTGGGCGCATCGAAGACGTGCTCATGGGTTATCCCGTGGACTCTGCGAGGGCTGCACTGGCAATAGTTACCACGCTGGTCGAGTCACAGCGGGAAATCGCACCGCCCATCGTACCTGTAAAAGACGCCCTTCAGGTGCTGTTAGCAGCCGAACCTGTGGAGGGTCCAAATGCGTAAGGATCAACTAGCGGCTGGCGCACGTACGGCGAAGTTCTACGGTGGTGATGGCGAAGGCGAGAATCTTCACAAGACTACCGACGAACCCCGCATGGAGTTCACCCCTGAGGCATCCGCCGCACCGAAGCGGAAGGTGTTCAGGCCTGTAGGCGACGTGATTCTCATTCGTCGCAATGAGACGCCCCTCAGTCCGATTATGGAAGGGGTCACTACTGCCGAGAAAGATAAACCTCTCGATGGTCTTGTGCTCGCTGTCGGGCCCAAAGTAAAGGAATTCACTGTTGGTATGACGGTCGTGTTCGGGAAATGGGCTGGTACGATTCTGAAACTGAATGGCGAAGAACCCATCATGGTTCACGAAGAGGAGTTGCTAGGAGAACTCGCGGATGAAGTTGTGGTGGTGAATGTGGACGTCGCCTATCCCATCGGCGTGTGCTGTGCAGAGTTTGGTCCGAATGGAAACGGAAAGAAGGCATAACCATGGAACCAGAAAACCCAGCACCTATCGTCGGAGAGATCGAAGCAGGACGTTCCGCTAAGATCAAGAAGGAAGTCAACCGTCTTATCAAGGGCGTGTCTGCGAACAAGTTCGACCTGGGAGATCTGCTCTATGAAATCAAGAGCAAGAACTTCTTTGCCGACTGGGAGTTTTCCTCGTTCTCGAAGTACCTCAAGTCGCTCTCCGAAACTGGCTTGAAATACAGCAGTGCATATTATCTCTATCGCGTCACGGAGAACGGCGCGTCCGCAGGTTTGACGCGAGCCGAGTACGAGCCCGTCGGGTTGACGAAGTTGAGAAGTATCTCACGGCTTCAGCCCGCAGGCGAATATAACGGCACGCCGATGCCCTTGGTAATCCGTGAACTCACTCTGAAGGCTATTAACATGACGCCCGAAGAAGTCGATTTCGAAGTCGACACCATCATGGGGAAGACCGAAGAAGATGCCCTGGTCTGGATAAACTTCAAGGTGAAGAAGTTGGCGCGAGAGAACGTGATCAAGCCCGCTTTGCAGCTCATTAAGAAGCATTGCCCCGAATCCCAGAAGGTGGACGATGACGGTCACGTCACAGAAATGAGCGACGGCGCTGCGTTGGAAATGATGGCGGCGAACATCTTGGCTGACCCGAACTTCAACACGGAGGAGACGACTCCTGAGAAGGAACAGGCAGTCGCCGAGATGGAACCTCAGGACATGCCGTTCGTAGCAGGCACAGAACCAAACGACTAAATCTTGTTGTGGGGGTCCCCGTGAATGACCATCAGACAGTTGGACGCAACCCGAGTAAGTAAAATAGCAGACGAACTCGCATCGAAGTTCAGGAACCGAATCATCGGGCAACCGAAGGCGTTCGAGGCTTTGAGCAAGGTTCTCCTAAAATATCAAAGCGGAATCTACGACCGTCGACGCCCCATTTCGTCACTGTTGTTTTTGGGGCCGACAGGAGTGGGGAAAACTGGCTCAGTCGAAGCGTTCGTGGAAGGCCTTTTCGGTAGCCCGACGCACATGCTGAAGATTGGTTGCGCCGAATTCCAGCACAGTCACGAGATCGCGAAGTTAGTCGGCTCTCCCCCAGGGTATCTCGGTCATCGAGAGACTCATCCGTTCTTTACGAATAAGGCAGTGAGAGAGAAGTTTTGTATCTATAAAACATCCACTATAAACGGCGGTGAGATAGAGTGCGGGCAAAGAAACCCTGCATTCACTGTTATTCTCTTCGACGAAATCGAGAAGGGTAACGATGCCCTGTGGAACCTCATGCTCGGCATCCTCGATAAGGGGGAACTGACGACAGGAACAAACGAGATTGTAGACTTCACCCCGACTGTGATTATCATGACGAGTAATGTTGGCTCGACTTTATTGGGGGAAGAGAACGCAATAGGCTTCGACAGCATCAGCAAAAGCAAGACTGCCGTACAGATGGAAGAGACCGCGATGTCTGCGGCACGCAAGAAATTCCTGCCCGAGTTTCTGAACAGGATGGATGAAACGATAGTATTCAATACGCTGACACCCACAGATCTCGTGGACATCCTGCGAATTGAACTCGACAAGCTACGATCTCAGGTTGTCCTGACGTCGCGAATCATATTCGATATCGAAGTCAGCCCAGCGGCGAAATCAAAATTACTCGCGGAGGGATACGACAAGCGATACAACGCCCGCGAACTCAGGCGAGTTGTAGAACGTCGCGTATCCCAGCCCCTCGGCAGGCTCGTAGCGACTGGACAGATATTGAATAATGACGTCGTCATCGTGGACTATATTGACGGAGAATGGAAATACTTTGCAAAGAACACCGGAGGAACGACGAACCTACGAACAGAACAAGCAGCGAATGTATAGTAGGGACGGCTGGAAATGTAGGAATTGCGAACGGCGAATTATGTTAACGCCGCATCACATAGTGTTTCAGAGTCATGGTGGTACGGATGAGTTGGATAATCTCCTGTGCCTATGTATGAAATGCCATGACGATGTACACGATAGGCGATTGTTTATTGAGGTTGTTGGCCGCGTTGTAAAATTCAAGCCGGGAGAATCGAGATGAGCGAAGACGTAAAGGTGATATGCAGCGAGACTAACCTCGAAGCTGTCCAGAGATGGGCAACGGAGAACAATCTAGACGTAATCTTTCCTGCAGCCGACGAACTTTTTCTGGACATTGACGACTATAGTTCCGCCCGTGCGTATGAAGAGAATAAAGATGTCGTAGAGAAGTCCCACGGGATACTCGGAGTTAAAGTCACCTCCTCTCGCTCAGGTAATGGGAGAAAACACTATGTCGTTACGCTGGAATCTATCATTACTTCTCCCCTAGAACGGATTGCTCTGCAGGCGACTCTTGGTTCAGACAGGCGTCGTGAAGCTAACAGTCTACGACGTTGGCGTGAAGGCGAGCAAACCCCGACTTTGTTCTTTGAGAAGAAGGCGTGATGCGAGAACGAACCTTTCAGGATGAAGCGATTGCGTCTAGCCTCGCCGCCTACGATGCGGGCGTTCATCGCCAATTGTTGGTCATGGCAACTGGCGTTGGCAAGACGCACGTCTTTGGTCGCCTCTATGGCGATATGAAGACCCGTTTACCTGGGCAGATGCTCGTGCTCGCTCACACGGACGACCTCGTGAAACAGAATGCACAGAGACTAAGAGCCATACACAGCGACTCCAATGTTTCTATAGAGATGGGCACTGAGTTCATAGCGGACCCGACCGCGCCGATTATAAGTGCCAGCGTACAAACGCTTGGAAGAAAGGGGACTACTCGCCTTGATAAATTCAACTGGGATAACATCGACAAAGTCATCGTCGACGAGGCTCATCACTCTACAACTGAGGCTTATGGACGCATCCTCGACAGGGCTGGCGTTCTTAAGCCGACGAGTCGCAAGTTGCTTCTTGGCGCTACTGCTACGCCACAACGAACTGATGGGGTCGCCCTCGACACACTCTATGAAAGAGTTGTGTATCTCTATCCCATTCGCAAAGCTATCGAGGAAGGTTGGCTCGTCGATATCCGGGGATACCGCGTCTCCACGGAGACATCTCTCGACGGCGTCGGGAAGTCTGGCAATGATTATGCCCTCGGAGAACTATCTGAACGGATCAACACACCCCAACGCAATCAACAAATCGTGGAAGCTTGGAAGCGTGTTGGCGAGCATCGAAAGACAATCGTCTACTGCGGAAACATTCAACATGCCCAAGCAGTGGCCGAAGAGTTTAGTCGAGCTGGAATTAAGGCAGACTCGGTTTATGGAGAAGACCCCGACAGGGTCAACATCCTTGCGAGGCACCGACGAGGAGATACAGATGTCTTGTGCGTCTGCGGACTTCTCATTGAAGGGTACGATGATCCGAGCATTGCGTGCATCATACTTGCTCGGCCTACCCAGAGCACTATCCTCCTTCCACAAATGGTCGGGCGGGGGACTCGGTTAGAAGACGGCGTCAATCTCAAAGACCACGATTATATGGATCGGGTCAAACGGAACCTCATCGTGATTTACTTCGCCGACGGCAAACCCGAGCCCTCGCTCGTCACGCTGCCGACATTGATGGGGATGTCGAACAACTTGGATCTGGAGGGGCAGTCTCTTCTATCCACCGCACATTATATCGAGGATCTGCAGGAAATGCATCCCGAAGTTGACTTCTCGAAGATGGAGCGATTCAGCGATGCGAAGACGCTAATCGAGCAAGTCGACATGTTCCAGGTTCGGTTCCCGCAGGAAGTGCAGGACAATAGTGAACTCACGTGGTTCCGTGCGGCGTGCGGCGGATACAAGATGCTCATCCCGAAAGAGACCCAAGGATGTGGGCTCGTTCATATATACGAGAATGTACTCGGCCAGTGGGAGCTGGATGGCAAGATAAGTGGTGACGAGTTCCATGGCGTTCGCCCTTCGTTCGAGGAAGCGATCAAGGTCACTGACGAACAAATTCGAAAACGGGTAAGCAAGCAAACATTGTCGTACATAAGCCGAGAAGCGAAGTGGCACGGCGAGAAGCCGACTCGGGGGCAGATGAAGATGTTAGAACGGCTCTTTCCCCACCGTAAATTCGCTTATGATCAGATGAACCGAGGACAGGCAAGCAAGTTTATATCTGAAACATTATTGAGGAGGAAGCGATGACGAATATCGATGAGTACGGACAATACACAGTAGACAACTGGTTTTCTGCGGATGATGACAAAGACCCTATACGGTCCTTGTTCATCATGTCCCTAGGGCTTGCTGGAGAATCTGGTGAGGTCTGCGAGAAGATTAAGAAGCTTGTTCGCGACGGCAATACGGATATGGATCTTCTGAAAAAAGAGCTTGGGGACGTCATATTCTATTGGGCCCGACTTTGCCGTCACTTCGATATGGATCCGTCCGATGTCATCGCGACCAACATCAAGAAGTTGGACGACCGACGAGTACGGGGAGTAAGACGCGGTTCAGGAGATACCAGATGACATACACTTTCACCGAAAAAGAACTGACCTTAGCCCAGGCCAACCTGTTGCTCGCGGTGCTTTGGGGCACGACTAACGATGACAACATCGATGAGACGCAACTCACCGATTTTACCCGAGATAGAATTGACCTCTACGGTAAGTTGGGCAAGGAGGTAGTCATTAAGTTGAGCGTTGAGTTTGTCCAGTGAAGGCAACGGAAAAGGCAAAGGCGGCGATGAGTCGTAGAGCAACTGAACGTAGGGACGCTGGGTTGTGTGATCGCTGCGACGGCTTGAGAGTGACAAAGTCACGATGTGGGGCGTGTCTAGAGAAATCTCGTACGGAGTATGCGACTGCTCGAAAAGATCGTGCCGTAGAGCGTAAGGCGGTTTACGCCTCTCTTAAACATGCCGTCGTGCGAGGGTATGGTGGCCGATGCGCTTGTTGCAGAGAGGATATTGAGATATTTCTAACCGTCGATCACAAAAACAATGATGGGGCGAAGGAGAGACGACAATCGAACTTTTGCAACATGGGTTTGTATCGTCGAATTATCGCCCAGAAATTTCCTGCAGAGTATCAACTGCTTTGCTTTAACTGTAACTGTGGAAGAGCGCAGAACGGGGGCGTTTGCCCTCACGCTCCCCAGAGAGGTACGTAGATGGATAAACTAAACACGTCGGAACGAGCGCAGGATGCGAGGCTTCGAAGAATATACAAGAAGACTTTAGCGGATAAAAGACGAGAAATTACAGATCAAGGCGAAGGATGCGCGATATGCGGTCGTCCGTTTCCGAAGTTCACCGCGAATCAGGACCACTTCCATGGATGCTGCCCGCGTAGGCTGAAAGAGTTTTGCGGGAAATGCAACCGAGGATGGCTCTGTTTCATTTGTAACAAATTCGTCATGGGCTATCTCGAACGTCAGAAAATCGACGCCTTGAAAGTCTGGGAGTACGTCCAGAAATGGGAACAAATTCTGAGGGCGAGAGGATGTTATGAACCGAAAGAAGAAAAAACAAAACCCAGGAAGAAATAAGAAGGCGTTCGACCGTGTCATGGCCACGTTCCGTAAGCTTGAGCAGTCCAACATCGGGTGTGTTCGTATCGGCGGGGAACCAGGGGCTTTGTATAAGATCAAGACAAAGCCCTCTGCGGTAGAGTTCCGAGCCGATGTTCAGAAGGTTGTGCATTCGATAGTCAAGGATGCTGAGAAGCGAGTATGGTTCTGGGCGGCATATGGGTTCGACAGCCCCGATCCTCTGGATATCGAGATCTTCACATATGCCATGCTCGGCAACCGCAAGCACTCGTGGGAACAACATATCGGCAAAGCGTTCGCAGAGGCGAAGATATTTCCGACGAGGGGATACTTCGCCGAGAGGGTAGGGCGATGATTACGAAAACCGTACACGGGGATTATGAGAAGGAGTTCGTCATCCCACAGTTCGCTCACTACAAGGTGCGTGTCGTATTCAGTGAAGATCTCAGGAAAGCGTGGGACTCTCGGAATCATTCGAAGGTCGCCATAGATGACAACTGCAAGGCCTTCCACCAGACGTTCGAGGACGGGACATCGAAGCTGTTCTTCCTATTAGGAGATTGCACAACGGGAACGGTTGCCCACGAATGTCTGCATGCTGTCATCGCACTCATGAAGTACATTGGTATCGGATACAAAGAGGAAGAATTCCTCGCGTACATGCTGGACTATTTTGTCCAGTTTGTCCAAGATTTCAAGAACGATTTAATCGATCAAAAGATAGCAGTTAAATCTCGTAAGAAGAAGAGGAAGTCATGAGCAAGGAAACTAGTGAGGATCATCTACTCGATGATCTAGCGCCGAAACTAAAACGGGAGAAGCGGAAGCATAAGTACCAATCTACGAAAGGGCTACCTGTTGATGTAGCCGTGCGGCGTCAGGCTGCAGCCGAGGCTAGTGCAGAGAACCCGCTTCCTCGATTGCAGAAGGATGCCATCCTCATGAAGTATGGCGTAAATCACGCCGTCATCGAACGGGAGATTCAAATGCCCGGATGGAAGGCCGCAGTTATCTTCCAACATTCTGAGCGCCCAGTGGAGGTAGTATGGAACAGCATGATGCAGGATTGGATCAAGTCAACGAGGGGGATGGTAATCCCGTCGCGGTCGCAACAAAGAACACCCGTTTCGGGTCGGGGCTACACGAAGAATCCCCATTCCCCGACAACACGCCCTTCGCTCCCGCACACGTGGGCGACGATTCGATTCAAGGATCCTGTGATGCAGGCGAAGCACGAAGCGAAGTACCAAGGTCCCCGCAACCCGAACAGCAGGCGTTCGTCGGTGCCGATGGACAGGTCCACGAACTCCCGTCCGAATTAATCGGCCCTGATGGGAAGATGCTCCCGTTCACGGAGAAAACGATTGCTATGCTGCGGGGGAAATACTTCACCGTGCGTCATGTCCTACTCACGGACTGTGGGCATAGGATAGACATGACGAACGAGCCTAAGACCAACTGCGAAAATTGTTGGTTCCAGTGGCTTAATCGTCATGGCAAACTCGTGGAGACGGCTGACCAATTCTTTCGCGAGTACGGTAAGCCACGACTCGTCGCTATGCGTGGGGCGAAGTTCGTCCGTAACTTCCTCCGGTTTATGTCAACGATTGCACATTTCGCAGCAGAGCAGAAGGCACAGGGAGAAACAAATGGGAATAACGATCAGCAAGGACGGGGCGGTAACCAACCCACCGAAGGAAGAGAAGGCGGAGAAGGCCGCACCAGCGAAGCCACTAACAGCGGAGGAGAAACTGAAGCTGGTCAAGTCAGTGACACTCAGCCTCAACAATGAGTACGGCGGGGGACTGGTTCAGAAGTTGGGTAAGAAATCGACGAAGCGTTGGCCGTCGTTATCAACTGACCTACCGACGTTCGACGAGTATCTCTTAGGATGCGGAGGAGTACCAGATGGCAGAATCATTGAGATCTACGGACCAGAATCGGCGGGTAAAACAGCTATTGCGTGCCACATCATCGGCTGTGCTCAGAAGGCAGGAGGCCTTGCTCTATTCGTTGACGCCGAACACGCTCTCGACCTTAACCATGCGAGAACGCTCGGGGTTGATGTCGATAACCTCATTCTTAGTCAGCCAGATTACGGTGAACAGGCTCTTGAAGTCGTCCTCGCGTTCGTGAGATCGAGGGCCGTCCGTATCATCGTCATCGATTCTGTCTCGGCTCTTGTACCCAAAGCCGAACTTGACGGCGACATGGGCGATAGCGTTACTTTTGAGACTCCAGTCTATGTGCGACGTAAGGGTAGCCAGATTGTAGAAATAAAGCAGGTTGGGGACTTATACAAAAAAGAACAAACAGGGTGGTATAAGAAAACGCGGTCATGGGAGATTTTAACTCATCGCGGTTGGCAATCTCTCCTCGGAGTCCAAAAGAAGTTAAACGTCCATAAAAAACGTATTAGATACACCAGGACCACGTCTGGATACGTTGGCACAACCGAGGACCATTCATTGTTTGTAGGCGGAAAGGAGAAATCCCCACGTGAGTTAAAAGTGTGGGATAGGCTCGATACCGTGAGTCTCCCCGCATTTGCTTCGATGAATATGTGTCCTTCGTCGCTCGCGTGGCTTCTTGGGTTCTACGTTGCTGAAGGTTCGACACCGAGAACGAAAGGATGTAATCGATTTGAAGTGTGTAATACAGAGCGACTACTCATCGAAAAATGCCAGAAACTAATCTTAGAGTTGTTTGGCACTTCGGGAGATATTCGAATCCAAAAAGGAGGAGGAGGCCGACAACCGCTATATGTGTTGCAGATTGAGGCAACCCTCGCTCTCGGATTCTTTATGCAATCCTGTATTACGGAGTCTCTGGCCAAGCAAGTACCTTATTTTGTATTGAACGGGACTGCCGAAGTAAAGACGAATTTCGTAGATGGATTTTGGCATGGAGACGGGAATCACTCGTCTTCGAAAATTCGACAGTTCTTTAACAACTCGTTATCGGTAATTGCTGGTTTGCAGACGATGCTTCCCCAAACAACCGTAGTAGTAAAACCAACACGTCCCAAGCAAGTCACACTCACGGAATCGATAGGGGCTTCTCATCCAGCGGAGATACGCCAGTTCTATGATGGTGACATACCCCGGTATCTTTATGATGTCTGTACCGAAGCCGGAACCTTTGTCACTTTGGGGGGAATCATATGTCATAATAGCCACATGGGCTTGCAGGCAAGACTCATGTCGCAGGCGATGCGGAAACTCGCAGGGGAAGTCTCAAAGTCGGGAACCATCGTCATCTTCATCAATCAGGTGCGAGATAAGATCGGCACGACCTGGGGCAATCCTGAGACTACGACAGGTGGTAGGGCTCTGAAATTCTATTCATCTGTGCGGTTGGAAGTCCGACGGTTGTCGAATACTGATGGTGGCCAGATCATCGATCCTGATACCAAGGATCATCGGGGCCATCGTATGCGGATTAAGAACGTGAAGAATAAAGTCGGCGTTCCGTTCCGTGAGACGCTCTGTGATTTGCTATACGCCACTGGTTTCGATACGAGAAAAGATATGGTGGACTATGCCATCATGACGGGCGTGGCTGTGGAGGGTACGAAGACGAAGGCCGACGAAGGCAACGGCGTGCCGAAAGGCTGGCTCGGGTTCAAGAGCGAAAATTATCGGAGGGGGGACTTGACAAACGAGCCAGTTTTTGCTAATCTATCAATGGAGGCATTCAAGGCCCGAGATGAGCGTTTGGCTCTGGCGGCGGCGAAGGCTGAGGAGGACTAATGAACGTACTCAAGACCACCAATAACAACACACTTAAGACGGCGTTTAAAGTCAGCGAACTCGCTGGGGGTACGCTGGTACGTGCAAAGACTCGGCCGTACCTTGAGCCCACCGTATATGTCGTACTCTGTCACCAACCCAATTCAGCCCGCATTGGCGCAGTGAGCATTATGACCGGCGGATACCTCTCCCCAGATACGATGGTTGACGTTGTATCCGAGGGCGAAGAAATCACTTTCACGGCAGGCAGGCCTACGCTCATATCTGAATAGGAGGAGAGATGAACAAAGTCACAGGTTGGACGGCAGCTTCTAAAAAAGTCAAGGTCTCGACCTTGCCCATCGGAACCCTCGTTTGTTGGGAGGGAACAAGTATGCCCGAGTCTGTCTACGTCGTAGGCAACAACGTAGCTGTCTGTCTCAAAGGCACTGGATATATTTCACGTGACGCTCTCGTCACGGTCATACCCCGAGGGACTGTCCTGACCATCACGGTTGGGGGAGGAGACGATGGCAATGAGTGAACTCGTACAACGCGGAGGTATCTCACTAGGCCTTGCCTTCATGGCGGGATGTCTGGTCTATCTGGGATCACCCGTCTGGTCTCTGTTGCCAGCGTTCGCCGCCGTTTACATGGCGGGTAGCCTATTCTGGGATGTGTGGAGGAAAAATGTCTAAGACTTTTGCTCGACCGTCGATCTCAAAATCCGTCAGTCTGCGGAACGCAGTCTTCGCCTACGTCTCGGCGTGCTGCTCGGTACTGGCCGATAAACCCTCCTGCAAAGACACCGCTGGTGCTCTGGGCAAGTGGCGTTGTTCCTCCTGTAAGAAACGCTGCAAGGTCAGTCCTGCGGATAAGACGAAATATCTTCCTGTAGGAAACGCGAAGGTCAAGCCCGTGCAGGGGGAGAAGGCATTATGATGAGTAAAGAAACGGTGAGCTATTTTATCAAATTGTGGTTTTGGGGCAGCATCATGGCTGCTGCTATCCTCGTAGCAAGCGCACACTGTTCCACCACTTCCACCCCTAAGAGCAGCGATACAACGTGCTGGCTTCCCGAGGGTTGTGTCACTCAGTATCAAGAGAACCCGAACTCGTATAAGGCAGGCACCTTGTTAGATGCTTCCGTGATCGGAGAGTACCAGGGTATGAATCTTCGCATTCAGTCTCTGGGCACCTATGAATTGTTCAGTGAGAATCTTCTAATTTGTGGCTGGCCAGTTGCGAAGTTTCTCCCCGCCCCGAGCAATTATGTAGTGTTAACCTACGAAACCGTCTCGCACCGTACCGTGCAGGGAGTCGCCTGCCACGAGTTGGTTCGGGTTGATGAAATAGTTCTCCCGACTGGGCTAGGTCAATGATCTTCCGACCACAACGTGGTAGTCTCGCGAAGTCGATGGAAGATGCTGTCTCCATGAATCCGACACGGCGTGACCTCGCAGCGTATCTAGGTGAGCCAATCACCGACATCCAAGTTCGGATGTACGGATATGATGGGGCCGCCTCACTGGCACACGTGGCTGGTCAGAAGAAGCAATTGTATATCTGAGGAGGCATCATGGGCGCTAGTTTTGACGACGCAATTCCAACCATACTTCGCCATGAGGGCGGTTTTGAAAATGATGTAAACGACCCAGGCGGAGCTACGAATTACGGCGTGAGCCTCCGTTGGTTGAAATCTAAGAACCTACTCGAAGAACTCGAAATCGAAGAGGGGGATAAAGATCAGACGGATGTCCAAGCCATAAAGAGCATGACCAGAGCGCAAGCCTCTGGATTTTTTAAGGCCTACTGGTGGGATTTTTATAAATACCAAAACCTGCTCGCTCAGCCGCTGGCGACGAAAGTATTTGACATGGCGATCAATCTGGGTGCGCCCCGTGCTCACCGCATGCTGCAGACAGTGATTCATGTGCCTCTGGATGGGATCCTCGGGCCGAAGTCGTTTAATGAGGCGAACGCGCTACCGACAGCCGCAACCATTGTCAATCTGCAAACTCTACAGGCGAATTTTTATCGGTCGCTCGTTGCGACGAACCCAGCACGAGCAGAATTTCTCCAAGGGTGGTTGTCGAGGGCGTATGACAGAGACTAACTACAAATTAGATGATGTAAAAGTTCCGAGCCTCGGAGAACTGGGGACCCGCTATACCCATTATATGGAACTGCGAGAGATCTTCTCGGACGGCGTGGAAATTCTGAAGAACGCTATCGCTGTTCATGCGTCAGAGGCCGACGAGAAGCGAGTTCAGTCTCTACAGCATGCGGCTGAAGAGGTCGACAACCGTCTTGAGGTACTAGCGGGATATGAAGTACGGATGAGTCGATGGGGATCGATAGCCGACGAGATTGACAATATCCCCGCAGTACCGAAACCGTTGTCACTCACGGAGGGATCAAATGTTAAGTCCGAAAAGCAAGTCAAGCCGAGTAATCCCCATACGAACCGTAATTGCACGAATCGCGCGGAACCTCCCAGCGAGCCCACAAGCGTTTAGGGATCTGGGCATTAAGCTACGGTATATTGATGCGGGGGTGTTTCGAGAGGTGTACAAGATTTGTGGTTGCCCGCTTGTGGTGAAGTTTCCCCTAGATGAGGGTGGGATCGCAGATGGCGTACAGCATTCAATAAGCGAAGTCGCACGCATCAATAGGTTGGGGCGGGTGAGGGAGTTGATCCCGCACTTACCAAAAATTTTCTACCATGATCGGAAGAACGGCGTACTCGTTATGAAGTACTATCCGAAAATGGATGATGCCCGAGCGGTGGAACTGCTCGGCAAGGTTGTAAAGAAGTTGGTCTCGAAGATCATTGGTGTTAAGATGAGTGACATACACGCTGATAACGTCAGGCATCAGGGAGACGCAAGTGATACAGGACGATTGATTTTCACAGATCTGGGATACTAGGAGGCAACATGAGTGACGAGATGGAAAGCGCAGGAATCACTGAGGCGACCGCAACGGAGGCCGCACAACCACAATCACAACTTGGAGCATTGACGGGTCCAATCGAGGGCGTAGACTTCAACATCCCTCTGACCGATGCACAGAAACTGCTCATCACTCGGATCCAGAACAAGAAACTATCTCTTGCTAAACAAAAATCCGACATCGAGGCTAACGAGACGAAGGTGGATGCTTTCTTCCACGGTCAGTTGGTGAAGATCGGCCAGGATAACAAGATTGACATGGCCCGTTTCGTCCTGTCGGAGGACTTGGAAATCAAGCCGATGCCTCCACAACCCGGGCAGCCTGCGAACGCACAGAAGATTTGATTTTTGTTGATTGAGGGGCGGATGACAGACAGGTCTTCGCCTAAACAAGAATAGCCCCGATCAGTGACTACCCTTACGGGCGGTTGGCTGATCGGGGCTTTTCTTGTTAGAGATCTATGCGTGCGCGTAAACGTCGGTCATTACCGCCGAATCGCTGTACGCGCCCGTGCCGTGCGAGAATGCCTTGATTGTCTCGGTGCCCGAGCCCGTCGTTGTAATCGGACCAGTATACAATGTCGATCCAATCGTCGGTGTACTACCATCGGTCGTGTAGTACGTCGCGGTGGCGTTCACATCCAAGGTGAGAGTGACCGTCTGTGCGCCGGTATAGCTTCCGCCCATAGGCGAAGCAACAGGCGTTGCCAACGGGGTTGTCGGCGGAGTTGCTGGCGGAAATACATTCCCGAAGTGCGCTGGGTTGGGCGTCTGCCACGTTACGGGGTTGCCAAAATGGGCAGGGTTGGGCTGCCAATCCACATCGTTGCCAAAATGCGCTGGATCAGGTGTCTGCCAAGCCACCTCGTTTCCGAAATCGTGAGGCTCTGTGATCGGTGTTCCGTGAATATAATCCTTCCCCGTCTTATTCAAATCAGTGCGATCTAGACCTCGCGGCATGGAAATCCTTTCAAAAGGTACGGGGGCGTTGTGCTCGCCCGATTCCGTTTAGTTGCTCCTCGTTGGGAGCAGAGGCACAAACTTTAAGCAGGAACCCATTCGGTTAGCTTGCACGCTCCGAACGCGCCCTGCACCTCTAGACATACCCGCAGCCTATGCAAGCAAGGCTATCGCGGACATCGGTCATCAAGGCAAGTATCAAGAATGGCTGTGGAGGCTGGATTCGAACCAGCGATGTACTGAGTAACAGTCAGCCGGATTACCGCTATCCTACTCCACAATCGCGTTAGACTCGATTCTCAAGTCAAGCCGCAATAAAGTTATGCCCCTAGCATTTGGCGTTCATAAAATTCCGCGATCCACAGTCTCGCTGCATCATGCATAGGGATGTCGTACTTCGCTGAAAGGTAATGCCAGATTGATTCGTGTTTGTGTTTCATTTTGTATCTCCTTTTAGATTTGGAGCCGCTGGGAGGAATCGAACCTCCGACATGCCGATTACAGATCGGCTGCTCTACCAACTGAGCTACAGCGACTTGGTTTAAAGAGCGCCCTTGATTATGAATCCGAAGATGGCCGAGAAGATAGCGATCTTGCGCTCACGTTTACGGGCCTCATCTTTCACGACCTTGATCTCCGCATTGCAAGCATTCTTATCATCAACGGCTTTCAGGTTCAACCCGCTCACCAAGGAATTCAGATCCTTAATGCTTGTGTTAGCTGCTGTGATGACGAGCAACTGATTATTGCTACCTTCGGTCAAATCGGCGATCTCTTGCTTCTGTACGGGAATCTCTTCGAGCTGCTGTGTCACTGCAACCGCACCGTTCTCTGGTAGAGCAACACCCGTAGGAGTCATCGCTGCTCCCGCTGCGGGGACCAGGGTATTCATACGTGCTACCAATTCGGTAGGGGGCAACGTGGCATCGGTCCTCTGCTGCTTCGCCAAGGCAGTCACTAGTGCGATGTTCGCCTGTACGAGAGCTGCGTCCTGTGCGGTAACCTTCGCCTGCAGGGCATCGAACGTGGCCTTGTCTGTGGCGACCTGGGTCGCGAGGAGGGCATCTTTGTTTCCCTGGGTCGTGGCCACAATCTGCGCCTGGATTTCGTTCGACTTGTCGTGCTTCTCGATCACGTTCTCGACCTTGCCTACGACGCCCAGTATGACGGCAGCGGCGAGTACAAGTGCGAGGATTGTCTCGTGGGCACGAATGAATTTTATATATGAATCTAACATAATTATTCCTCCATCACCGTGTCGACCTCTTCGGGTGATTCATGCACGTAGACGGCGATATCGTGGTTCTCCCCGTAGATCACTGAACCCTGTACCGCCAGGAGCGGGGAGTATCGTATAATGACCATCGGCGGGAAGCAAAATCGCTCTAGTCGGGTTATTCAAGTCATGAAGCCGAATACTTTTCACATATGCCTCCGAATTTGGTCCCAGTGGATGGGCGTTCATCATAAGGTAAGGGTCCGACCGAAGCCGATCCCTGCATCTATGGGTGCCCCATCGTCCCTTCAGGCCCTAAGCCTGCTGCTAACGAGGTCTCAGCTTCACCAGAGATTGTAGAGCCCGCTTGTCCCCGAGTGAGGCGGGCTAAGACGCTAAGCCTATTAATTCGGGGCGTCTGTTAAAACTTGCTGGAGGTATTCAAGGTATTCACGCCACCAATACCGAGCAATGCTGCGGTTTTCTTAACCGCTTGTTCCGCACGAAACTCCCGATGTCTCTGTTGCATCGCCGGGATCTTGCTCGCGATATAGGTTATTGCTTTTTCAAAGAGCGACGACGATTCCCCCACGATGGGTCTATCATCAATGAGATTCCCCGTTGTCTGAGCGTCGAGAAGTATCCCCATGCACGCACGGGCGTGACCAAGGTGATGACATCCTGAGTCGGAGGCTTCCTCTTGTCCTTCGAGCCATGAGTCGAGATGTCGCTTTGCTGCTGCGACGTAGATGGTTGCGATGACTGCATTGGCCCGCCAGTTGTAGGGATCATACTTGCCTGCCCCATCCATCATTGCCAGGGCCTCCCAAGCCAGAGCGATAGCTGGGATTTTGGTCGTGTCGATCTTCTTAACCCCGAGGATGTCTTTAGGATTGCTGCCTAGTGCTTTAGATGTTGGCGGAACTACGAGCGTCGATGACATTTTTCTCCTCCTTGAGATAATCTAGTACCTTCTCCCACGTGTCGTAATGTGGGATAGTCGGATATCGTGACGATGCTCCGATGCCATCGAGCATGTGGAAAACATTCTCTGGCTTTCCGAGAATGATGAGTTCCCGAGTTGGTTTTCCACCGTCGAGAAACTGAGCCATGATCATCCCATATACGAATCCTGACTCGAAGTGTCGACCACCGCGTGATGCTGCAGCGATTGTAGACTCGACAAGTAGAGAAGATTCAGGAACGGTCAGAATGACCTTGTCTGAGGCAAGTATATCGTCAATGTCGACTGCCGCCGTCTCTCGGAGGTATTCGTCCTTACAGTCGGACATCTTAACGTTATGCGGAACGGCCTCCTCCGCCCAGCGAGATGTGCAAGCGATACCGCAGAGTGCCAGCTCTGCGGCTCGCTGCTTTACACGGTCCTTATCCGAAAACATGGACGCTATGTAGACACGCATGATAAGACCTCTTTCCGCCAATTGCGGTTTCGATTTATCTTGCAAATCATCGAGCGGTCGACGCCAAACAAAACCCCGATTTCACCTTGTTCCAGGCCCAGGTTCAATAAATGTCGAATCTGTGCGACTTGGTCTAAAGTTAACTTCACACCCTTACGATCTTTACGCAGGGCGTCGTGCGAGTTGTCCAAGGCTGTTCCTTGGAACAGGTGCGTTGGGCGCACGCATATGGGGTTGTCACACTTGTGGCAAACGTCTAGCCCGACGTCGATGACTCCGTGGCCCAATTCATAAGCGATTCGATGGGCGGGGAACATGCGATGCAAATCGGGATGACGAACATATCCGTAACCCCCGCTATTCGCCGCTTTCCACACCCAACATGGCCCGAGTTCTGGTCGTACAACGGGGCCGAACTTGTTGACCTTAGACCAGAATCGAACAACCCAGACTCCCCCAAATAGGGTGCTCATAGGCCTAACTCTTTCAACTGGTTTGTTTTCCCCTCGTTGATGAGAGAGAAACCAACAAAGAGGTTCATCATCTGCATGGTTGCGATACGGCTCAGATCCAGAAAGAGGTAAGGGACCATGAAGGTCTCTTCCCGTAACTGATTCGAATTTGGAACCTTGGTGAAGACCTTGACTTCCGTCATGGTCCCTACACCGAACGTCCCATCCAGTTTGTATTTCTTTGTCTCGTCCTCGTTCATAGTCTCCTCCAAGATTCTGAATTATTCTCCCTGCGTATCCATCTCTTCAGGCTTCTCATGCTTCTCGGTCGGGCGGCTGGCCGACTTCGTCATATCGTCCCATACATCGGACCACTTCTCCATAAAATCGTGGCCCCAGCCCTCGGGCTTCTCTTTATCGAAAAACGTTCTCGAATCCATTAGGCTCTCCATTTCCCGTTCTTCTCGGTGATGACGGCGCGTTGCCCGTTCGGGTACTGAAGCACATGACTGTGGCTCCACGCACTCGGGCCTGTGGTGTATCCCCATTCTTTCGTGAGCACAGTCGAAGTGCCAGCGACATAGAGCCCGTGGTAGATGCCTGCAATATGAGTGTGTGCCGTCGTGGCCTTCACCCCAAGTTTGCTGAGATTGTCAGGAGATCCCGCCGCACCGTTCGATCCGAGATGCCCGTGCATTCCTAATTCCACTTCTCCGACAGCGTAGGACTCATCCGGGATCAGGAACTTGACAACGTCTTGTTGCATCCCCGCTTCGACTACCATAGCCCGTTCAACGAGATTTACTTCCTTCGGCAACTTGCCTGTACGAATCTCGGCATACATAAACCGCTGCAGTCCGAGGAATAGTTCGGCATTAGCCGGATCGACACGATAGTCGAACTCTGCGAGCCACCGCTTTAGCCACTTGCGATCATGGTTCGCATCTGGGACAACCGTCTTGCACCATGGGCGAAGATACATCTCCAACACTTTTCGGGTGCGGGAGAACTCTTCTGATACCCGATGCAGGCCTCGCAGCCACGTCTCGAACGTCGCGTGATTATCTTTGTATTTCCGATTATGCGGATTGAACCCCGCGCCTTCGAACAGATCGTGAAGAACTTGATGCTCGGGTTTCAGGACATCGAGCATATCCATCGAAGTCGCTACGACCGTCGGGTCTGCTTTGGTTGCATGGATGTCGCCCCACGTAATGGCCGACACCCTAGCATTTTGAATTACTTGTCCGTCCTCGACTCGGACATTCAGATCCTGAATGATCCTGCCGTTCTTTCGAGCGGCGACCTGACGCACCCACCAGTTTCCCTTACCGTCAACTTCGACGATGAGGAAAGCATAGCGGTGATGATGCTCTGCCTTCTGGCCCGCCTTTTTTTGGATATAGTTCAATTGCGTGACTGCGCCGGTTGTGTACAGCATCTTCACCGGTTGATCGGGCGGCATCGCGATTGACCGCATTTCGATCTTAGTGTGCGGGAAAATAACGCTGGAACCACCCTTATGGGATTCAAGTCCCGAGAGGGGTTTTTGTTCAGTCGGTTGGATGTTCATCTCGCCGCACCAGATGAGTCCTGGGGCCAGCAGGACAGTTTTGTCCTTGATGTACGGCTTGACTTTCGCATCGTGCCACAGGGTGTACTCGTACTTCTTCTCGGTCCCCGCCTTCACGGCGAGTTTGCCGAAACGATTCTGGTTGTATGAGAATGTTCCAACCATGATCGTAGCGTCATAATGCTTCGCGAACGCCAAGGTGTTTTCCCAGAAGGCCTCGTGGACCTTCGTATTGTTCTGGGCAGAGGTCAGTATGTATCGCTTGACTTCCCCGGTGTGCGGTCGAGGTGCCCGCTCTTCGCGAGACTTTATCTGCCCGCCTTCTAAGGGCTTTCCGATGCCCGCCTTGCGTTGGGTCGGAGTAAGTTTGTCGTTAATGGCCGCGAGTAGATAGTCGTGCTTCGGAAAGAATTTCGTACGTTGCTTGTCGGTGTACGCCGAGTTCTCCCGCAGATAGTCGCGAGTCAACGGGCCCGATAGAGTCAGGGCAGCTTTCAGTGCATCGGCGACGATGTCGGCTTTAGTTACCTTAGGATTCATACGTTCCTTTCCTCCACATTCTTAAGACTAGCACTTCTGGATCTCCCTGTCAACTAAAAACCAAAATGCTTCGCAACCAGATGCGCCGTGGTAACGAGGGGGATGACGACGGCGGTATGATACCACTGTCTAGTGTTCGCTGTCTTGGCCGCTTCTTCGAGGGCTGTCACACGACCGGTGGGCCCCGCCAGTCCAATAACCGCTTCTTTGGTGGTGGCGACATCCGCTCGGATGTCACCCAACATCTGCATCATGGTAAATTCGTGCTCATTATTTGGTTCCATCGGAGTCTCCGTCATGATCTCGTTGTGCTGGGGAGAAAGCATGCCCCGTAATCCCTCCGATAACAGTTCCCGTGAATGCCACGAAAGACATATCGAGATGGTGAAAGGCTTGTAGAACCGCGCCGACACCGAACATCCCCACCATCGCGGGCACGTGATAATCTTTCATCGCTGAAACCACTTTATCAAAAATCTCTGACTTCGTCATACCGCTCCTTTAATCGAAGAACGCCAAGGTGTTCATGTCACTTATTTTCTGATGCAATCTCAGACCCGTGACCGGGTTCACGGCGTCGACGATAGCGTTCTTAAACCAGGGACGCTCGATCTTGTTGAGCGCACAGAAGTATAGAGCGCCCGTCTTATGATCGCTGTGGGCCCCACGAGTCAGGTCTGCAACGGACCCGTCATAGATGCCGTCAACGACAGAGAGCAACTTTACGAAGGTAGGCTCCCAGACCGAGGGATGCATGAGAGGCGGCAATTCATTCTCCGCCATTTGTTGGGGGACGGTATCGAGCACGCGGAGCCATGACCCCCATCCTACTCTGACTCTGTTGGCGAGGGTGTGCATGACCAACTGACCTGCGAGATGCCCGCCGCCGTAAGACTGGCCGAAACGCCAACCCATCTCAACAATCTTAGCCTGGATGTACGAATCTTGCTTGAGCACTTTTCCTCCTACTTCTTTGCTATGTGCCTGAGGATTTCCCAGTCAGGCTTCGCCCGAGCAGGCTTCTTCGAACCCGCATTCTCGGGATTCGGAATCACCTTCGGGTCTTCATCGGGCCGACGAAATCGCGCAGGAATCTGTTGCTCCTGTTCGGCTGTCGGATCGCCTTCAAAGCCCGACAGGATCAGATAATTCTCCCGAGTCATCGGCACTTTGTAATGCCTCATGAGCGATTCGGTCGGAGAGGTCTTCGGGTCATACGGCTTTAGAGCAGGCGTCGGTTCCATTCCGGGAATATCGCCCACCTGAGCTGAGTTTATATTCGGAACGCCTTCCTGGGGGCCACGTTCGAGCGACAACCGGGGTGGGTGATACATGCCCGTGCTCATTTTCGCACCGCCCGCGAGGGGGGCGACGTTCGGTTGAATCTCCGTATCTAGCACTGGCTTTACCCCAGTTGGGTTTGGAATGACTCGCCCGCCGAAGTCGGTAGGTGCGCCCTGCTGTTCATCATCCATATATCTCTCCAGATTTAATACTAACATAGGGACTGACCGTTGTCAAGGCCTATTCTTTGAGGCTCCCGTCAGGGTTCTCCTGTCCCCAATCCTCGGGTCTGACCCAATCGGGCTTCTTGTATCCGCCCGCCCGCTCCATAACCCGCTTCATTCCTGTAGCGCGGTCGATCTTTTTGTTTTCAACCTGCTTCCAGATGTCATCGATATCCTTGCGGAATTCAGGAGACTTTTTGTCCTGTTCCTCAATGAGCGAACGAATCGCTTCCCAAGTCACGGACTGCAACTCCCTCGGCGCGATGCCGAGTTCCTTCGCCGCCCGGGTATACGCTTCCTCGTAAACCGAGTACATGCCTTTGAGCCCGGTTTCGCCGTTCCCTGGTGCTCCGCCGAAGTTGTCCATCACGGTCTTGTCGGCACCTGAGACAGGTTTGCCCCAGGCCGCGCCAACAGCGTGTGTATCAATCGTGACATGACCTTCCTTCGACCAAGGGTTCATGATGTTGTTATAGAAGTTTCGGATCTTCTGTCCGTCTCCCATGACCTCGTGAATATGCTGAAGATTATCCTTGCCAGTTTCAAGGATTTCAATCGCCTTCGCTTCCATATCATACGTCACGTGTGTGCGTGCCGTGGTGCCCCGGAGCGAACCGTCGGGGGAATATAGGGGCGTGCGGGCACTGCCGTGCGCCTCATCATACATGCGAAGCCACTGACTCTGCAGTCGGCGGAGTCCGTTCGTATCCATACCCTGTTCTTTGGCGAAACCCTCCAGATCCTTATATCCCTTCCCACGGATGTTATCAAGAATGTCTCGGAAGACAACGCTCGCGACCTTACCCTTACCTTCGTCCTTCGCGATCTTCTTCGTCTGAACATCACGAACCCGGTCGGTCGCCGCATCCATCTGCGGATCCCACATATGGTCCTTAGCATCTGACCAGTGCTGGATGAAGCGGTCGGCTAGTCCCGCGTTGTTGTCCCAGAAATTTTGGGGCGACAGAGATGCAATAACCGCTGCTGCCTGCGGGTGAGACACGCCATATCTATCGGCCATGTCTTTCGCCATATAGTGAGCTGTCGGATACCAGTTTACGGCAGCGTCCCTGATCACCTTCGGCACGGATTTGTATAGGTCCTTGAGATTACCCGTGAAGTGGTCAAGATATTTATTGATCACTGTGTTGGGGTTCGACCGTTCTGCAGCCGTAAGTGACACGCCCGAGTTCGGGTATTCCGCCAACTTATCGGCGACTGTGGCTTTGTAGCCGAGTTTGATATCACCATTTGCCATGGTCTTCGTCGGCTTCAGTTTATCGGCTTCGTTGATGGCATCGAGCCCACGGGAGTGAACTGCGTTATTCGTAACATCGGCGTTCGCCGTGTTCGGAATACGAGTCGCCATGCCTTGCTCGTCGAGTTTGGCCATCTCTTCGGGAGACGGTTTCCCCACGTTGTTCACGGCTCTGTCCTGGGGGTCAACTGGCGTGACATGTGTCACGGATGCCTCTTTAGGGACAGCCATAGAATACTGACCGTTCTCCTCTGTCACGGCGTTCGGCATCTCCTGCTGCAGTGCTTGCCACAACCCTGCGGCCTTCGACGTGTTAGATACATCGGATTCAATCGTGTTAATGCCAGCCTTCTGGGCTTCGGCAATCAACTGTTTGTACGCACCGAGGCCATACCCCTTCCCAGGGTCATTCACGACCGCGTCTTTGACTGTCCACGTGCCTGGGATCTGTTCCTCTATCTTCAGATGCCCTAAGGGTTGGTCGCCTTTCATGATCTCAAGGCGGTCGGGCTTACCTTCCGCGTCTGTAATCATATTGTGAGTGACCGGCGTTTCGTTAACCGCCTGTTGGCGAGTCTCCGCTGCGGCCTTAGCTTGGGCATCGTCGAACGCACCAGCTCCGCCGAGTCCTGCTCGACCGAAAGGCTTATTGATGATAGGCTCGTTACCTTGCTCGATAGCGGCACCTGCCGCGCCACGCGAACCCGAATTCTTGTATCTGTCGACATAGTCAAGAATCTGATTACGAAGGTCGCCCGGGAGACTGAAGATTTCCCCTGTCGCGCTCTTGATCGAATCCGAAACACGACCCAATATGGAGCCGAACTCAGGATCAAACAATGCTCGATTCATAATCCATCGAGACGCTTCTGTCGCGCCTACCATAGCGCCGATGCCTCGGGGTCCGAGTCCCAGAGCATGTCCTACCAGCCCTTCAGCCATATAGGTGACCGCTCGGGTCCCCCACGATTGGCCAGACCCCGTCTTAATCGGGTCGAACAAGCCCTTAACTTGATTCCAGTTCTTGTATGCCTCAGGGCCGAGTAGGTTCTCGAATGTGTTCTCAGGATCTACGCCACGAACGTTTCGACGAACAGCTTTCTTATTGATGTTCGACTCGATCTGTCTCATCATGTTGCCCGTCAATTTACCATCCTTGATCGGTTGGCGCAATGCCTGAGCGATATCCTTCGCATGCTCTGCTTCTCCTCGCAGACGCTTTGCTGATTGATACTCGGCGTTCGGAATAGCCTCTTCGTGATTCTTGAACCATTTATCGAGACTGTCCTGGGCTTTCGGTATATCTTCGGTGATTGCTTTGTGCCTGATATCTTCAGCCACCCCTGGGGCCCCGTTGGCTTTCGCCGCGTCGAGGTCAGTCTTCTTCTGACTATAGGTGTCGGGCTTCTCATCGACGGCAGCATCATTCGGATTATATTGGATCAGAGGCATGGGTTCTTCACCCTCGGCCACGTGAGAATTGAATTCCCGAATGTTGACATTATGTCGCTCGACCGATTGCTTGTATTCCTCCTGTTGTTCGGCAACTCTTCGATGCCACGCATCGAGATCTTTCGCGTCCTCGGCGTCGGCTTTTGCATACGTCTGTCCTGCCGAGTCTTTCGCAGCCTTGTACATATCGTCGAAGGTCTCGTACGGAGCCGGGGTGGCCGTGCCTGTGATCTTCTCAGGGGATTCCGAATCTCCTCGCACGAGAGCGTTATGGGCCTCGATCTTGTCGTGGAAAACCTGCCCGACGGTGTGAGTCGCTTGCTCTGCGTAAGCAGGTGCCTGACTCTGTTGGAACTCTTTCGCCGCTTCCGGGGTTGCCAGATTGGCCGCGACCTTAGTCACGAATCCTGGCTTCTCTTGCAGCGGAGACACGAGTGATTCCTTACCCGCAATATTAGCGACTCTCGGGCGAATGATGTTTCGAATCGGTTCTGGGGCATGCGGATTCTGAATCGCCTGCGTCTTCGCATCATAGTTGGCGAAGCCTTGACGTGCTTCGGGCGAGGCAATCCGATCTTTCAACGCCTTCTCGTACATCGTATCGCCAATTTGAACACCTGCTGTTGTTTTTGAAAGAGCGTGATGAGCGGTAAACATGATCATACCCACATCAATTGCGGCATGTGTCAGCAGCCGTTCCATCTCATTCAGATCGCCCCTCTTGTAAGCGGCCTTGATTTCTGGATACGTCTGGACGGCTCCGTAAATCATCTGTGCAGAGAATCCTGCAGCGGCGAGTTTGGGGAGCATGCCTGAACCCGGGAGACCGAGCGCCAACAAAACATTCGTGGGCGTAGTAACTCCTCCTGCAGCTTCACCGATAGCTGTGGCACCGGGGTTCTCTTGCTTCTCCATCGGAGACATAAGATCCTCAGGATTAGCGAGTTGCATCTCACCCGATTGATTCGCTGCACGATCTTCAGGAGTCGCATTCGGGCGAGTGTTCGGGTTCGCATTTCGGAACATGCGCTCTACGCGGTCGAATATCGTCTCGTGCACGGGCCCCATCGTCTGGGTGACACCAGGGGCAGTGTAGTGGGGAACCGTAACTGCTGGAGTCGATTGCCCGCCCAACTCGGATGCCGAAAACGTTCCGGCGGGCTTAGGCTGTGACGGATCTGTAGGGGTCGGGGCTGCTGGGGTCTGCGGATTCTGCAGGTCCGACATAGAGAATGTTCCAGGTTGTGGTTGGTCAGCCATGTGACTCCTTTACTTGATGCTTAGAACCCAGCCATGTTCCCGAGCAATCTCGGTTGCTCGTTGGGGGTTATTTCCTGAAGCGGCAAAGAATTGCTTGGCCATTGCCCGGTCTGTGATGGGCGCGAGTGTCGATACCGAGGGATTTGTCGAGAACGATGGGTTACGAGGTAACACCCCGTTGAACGCCGCCGCCTTGGATTCTACACCAAGCTGTCTCAGCACATTCAGTGAATTCTCATTCATCAGTCTCGGGAAGGTGGTCCCGACAACCCCGACGTACGAATCTCCCAAGGATGCCGCCCTAGCGTCTGCTGACTTAGCGAGCTGTTGTAGAGCCGCATTAATTCTCATAGGAGAACTCTTGGGGTCTAGAATACCTTCCATAGCCTCGCCGTCGGCCTTTTGTTCCGCACGTCCGGCGTTCAAGAAACTCATGAACTCCTTACTCGGGGGTTCGAGAGACGCCTTGAACTTGATGAAGGACGGATCATTTCCAAACTTTTGCTCCAGTTCATTCAGAGGCTTGTTCCAAAATTCAGAGTTCGTCCGCTTCCATTCGTTGCTCGCCGAAACCGCTTCGGCGTTGTGTTCCAAGAACGTTTGATATGAGGCAATGCTGGATCCAACTGAACTAGGCTTACTCGTGTCCTTGTAAGACTCGTCCTTCGCCGCCTTCTCCTTCATAGTCTCGATGGTATAGTGCGTCGGGTTAAGACCAATCGAGGAAGCCATGGCAGCAGACTGTAGATTGAACTTGGTTCGTGCAGCAACAGATCGATTCCCTGGGTACAGGTCCTTAACGCCTGTCAAGTCTCCCGAACCAACTTCGAGATTAACTGTCTTTGCAATCTCGTCGGGATTGCCTGAATTGATCGCGTCTGTCCTAGCCTTCGCAACTATCGCATCCCGCTTTTGGGTTATGGCCGAAATCTGGGCTTGGTTCATATTGATGTTGCCCTCTTCGTCAGCCACGGGGACGTCGGCATTCAGAGCCGCAGAGTCCGCAGGGGTAATATACTCATTCGGTGCGAGACTGTCTGTCAACTTCTGGATTTGACCCTGTGCTGCGGGCAACTTCGCAGGATTACCGCCCGCCTTCGCTACCGCGTCCTTCTTCTCGTTTTCGTACTTGACCCCGTTGATATATGCCTGTGCTTTGTCCGCAGTAATTCCTAAGGCCTTCAAAACGTACTGTCTGCCTGCAGCCGTCTCAGGATCATTGATTAACCGATTCAAGGCATCGGCAGTCGTCCCGTTCGCTGCCTTGGCATTCTCCATAGCCGCGAGAGCCTGTAACGCCTGCTGAGAACCTTGGACACCGTTACGTACAGCACTCATCAGTTCGCCCTTAATGTTTCCTTTGAGTCCGAGAGCCTGAAGTTTTGGGTCATCGGAACTTGCCGCGTCTTGAAATATCTGCTCGGCAAATTTCACGCTGCTGATTTGATCGTTGACTGTCTTTAGTTGACCAAGTTGCATCCTCATCGACCCGCCTGAAGCCTCAAAAGCAGTCTTCCACTGCGGGTTTATCTGACTCGCCATGTCAACGGCCTCTTGAGTCATAGAGGCTTTGATATTAGGATCGACGATAGTGTATGTCGGCGTCGGGATCATGTTCCCGTGACCATCATCCACCTCTATACTTCCGTCGTGGATCAAAGTGTGTTTCGTTAAAGCCGCTCCCCACTCGGGATGCTTCAGCGCATCCGCCATAGTCACGTTTTTACCCCAGACAGCTTTTGTATCTCCCGGTTGTAGATTCTGATCATGGTCAGTGGCGATCTTAGCCAGCGGGGCGTCAGTATCGACCTGTCCTTGTATCAACTTCCCCATGTCTGCCTCATATCCCATCGTGGCGGCATGGAGATGCACGGTGTCGGCATTCGACTTCACCGCATTAATCTTGCGTGCCTGCATATCGTCAGACAGCTTCTGTTGATCTGCAGATTGTTCTTTACTCTTAGCTTCGCCAGATTGGAATGCCCCTGCGGCGGTCGCTTGTGTGTCGGCTATCGGGCCGAACTCGCCCTGGCGATACTGTGTAGGATGCATCATGCCCGCGATGACTCCCGCCACGATTGAATTGCCGAGCGAGGGAGGAGCGACCTGTTGGTTGCCTTGTGCATCAATATATCGAGTCGGGGGACTCAGGGCCTTCAGGGCCTTCGAATACAACGCCTCGTGCGGAGTCTGCTGCGGGGCGGCTGCAGGCGCAGCGGGGGCCGCAGCGGGAGGAGCCCCCGGTATCTGCGGAGTTCCGCTCGTAAGAGATGCGGGAGCCGCATTAGGATATTTATTGGCGACGTCCTGTGCCACCATAGCCGCATCTGAAGCAGGCCGAGCGGGGGCAGGAGCGGATGAGGGGGAAGGCGGGATTCCGCCAGGGCCGCCTCGATCTGTCGCGCCCGAAGCAAGCGGTGTTTCGATTACTGGATCTGCCATGATATCTCCTATAGGGTTCTCCACTTATGAGTGTAGCACAAACCCCGGGTACGTGTCAAGTCTTATTCTTCCGATTGCCCCATACCGATTCCGATACCTGCGGGAGGTATCCCAGGCAATCCGCTAGTTCCGCCGCCCGTGCGCTTACCGATCAAACCCGCGCCAAAATTCTTAGCCTGTTCCCACATGCTTGAGCCACCTGTTGTGTCGAGGTTCTCTTCTCCGCCTGCGATTCCACCGACAGGATTACCACTTGGGGAACTACCTGTCCCCGGCTGGCCTGCCTTCCCCATCATAGCCCCGCCAGCAGCGGATAATGTCTTTGCCGCGACACCTGATAGAGAAGCGGCCTTCTTCTGGGTATCAATGTTTTGCTGCGACTGCATCCCTAACTTTTCTTGGGGTGCCATCTCTGCAGCCGCCTCGTTCGCTGGCGTAAAGGCGGCGGTTGATTTCTCGGCCCCTTCAACAGCCGAATTGAACTCTTCTCGGCCTGCCGTGGCGCTCGCCTGTTCGCCTTGAGCAACGCCCGAGGCACGTAGATCTTCCGCGCTCTGTTTGGCCTCCAAAAACTGTGCAGCCGATTGACCCGGACCAGAGGGACCCGTGCCAAGAGCGCCCATATCTCGGGCCTTCGCAGCAGCCGCGTTGGTCGCGTTAGCATTCCAGTTACTGACTTGAGCGTTGCTCCATCCTGCTTGCTGCGGCCCGCCTGATAGGATACGAGACAGAGGATTCATGACCTTTTGGAACACACTTGAAGCGTCGATACCCTCAGTCTTAGCCTGAGCGGACATGAAGTTCGTGAAGTCTTGCACGTTCCCGTTCAACGCTTCCATCTGGGGGGATGGGCCGCTATTAAGAGCGGATATAAGACTCCCCGCCGCACTCATTCCCGCTCCTATTGCCATCGATGCCATAATGCTCCTTGTTTAGACCGATAGAATCGTGTAGCTCCGGTATGATCGTCAGTGTGCCGACTATGGAAGCGGCAATATCGAATAGTTGACAGTGATCGTAAGCGTCCCGTCCCCGCCAGTGACGGCTGTTGGAGCGGTGAAGTTAACTGCGACGTTGTTGATCGTCGTATACGGTGTAAGGCCCTCGCCACAAATTCCAATGAACGTGCAGGAGGATGCGTGAACCATGATGCCACTCGTTGCAGCACACCAGCCGTACAAGGTTATCAGGTTCGTCGGGTTGACCGCTGGCGGCGGGCCGTAGATCAGGGAGCAGTTGCCCGATCCAGCATAAGCCAAAGTGCCGAAGTGGTACTGCATGTAGTAGTACGAAGGCGCGATGTAAAAGCCCACGCCCGGTGCAGGGACGATTTGAACCGCTGTAGTGTGCAACGCAAGCAACTGCGCGGACGACAGCGTGACTGATGCTTGCTGCACCGCCGTTGCCATCGTGGTGCTCGGGCCCAACAGGCCCGTGGCCGGGTCGTAAACAGCAACCGTCCCCGGCGTGGAATTCGCCGATGCCCCCACGGGGATGAACGTTTGCGTTGCTGCGTTATAGACGACGATTGATCCGTCGGTAAAGGTAGATATTCCCATATTTTATCCTAAATACTCCACGTAAGCTTCCAGCGCGTAGACCATCGCCGTGCCGGTGGATGTGTATCCAAAGTTGTACTGGATGTTTGTTGAAGCCTGTGCATACGCGCAGACCACGCCGCTGATTTCCGTGGCTGTTGTGTTTGCTGCGGAAATCACGGGAGTAGTCGGGATGCTGGTCTTGACTTGCCCGTCTGCGATGGACGTGTAGACGGATTGCATGCCGTTTTGCCCACCAAGCACAGATGTCGTTCCCGCCGTCGTGATCGTGGCGGAGTACGTGATGCGATATAACCCGGCTTTACCCGCAGGCACGGCGTAGATCGTGGATGCCGAAATTGCTGCGCTCTGGCCGGTCAATGCGGTGCTCGCAACGAGGGAAGGTACACCAGCTTTTACTGTGGTAACCCCGTCGTACTTTATGATCGTGTTGAGACTGAGATTCCCTGTGGTGTCCCCAGCGGTCCCGTTGCCAATCGCTAAGGAACCCGCAGCGAGGCGTGAGATTCCTGTGTCTGATGCAGTTGGTGGTTGTCCACTGGACCACCCAAGTACATAACTCGATACCAAAGCGAATGAGCCCGTTAATAGCTCTGCTCCGGTAGCGCCTGCAACCGCAAACCGTATACCTGAAGTGGTTCCACTTAAAGCAAGGATACCACCCGAGATAGCAATGCATTGATTGCCATACGTTTCCGAGCCCGCAGCAATGCCTATCCAAATACCGGGGTAGCCGTCGCTTGCAGCAATAGAACCGAGTGAAAGACGGTTGGTACCATTGACAATAGCAACCATCTTCGTGCCAGTTGCAAAGCCTCCAGAAGTAAAGTTTAACTCACTGGCTTTATTCGTGCCTGCAACTAAGGTAGTTCCTATAGTCCACAAGTCTTGTGCAGAAGCCGCACCTGTCCAATAGTTAGCAGCAAGTTCCAACAAAGGAGAAGCATTCGTAGTGATCGCAGAGGCTACCGTGGTGTTCTTCCACAGCCACGTAGCTGCACTTGTTTGGTCAAACTCTGTAGTGAAGGCTGCATTGGAAAGCGTTAAGTTAGCAGTAGCATTGCCCAATGCTGACCATAGGACAGAGCCTGAAGGGGGTGTAGAGCTGACCCATACCACACCGGTGGTTGTCGATGATAGAAGTTGTCCAGATGTTCCTACTGAGGCTGCTCCATCGGTCAAAGTACCGTGTATTGATATCCCTGTAAGTTTCAAACTACCAGCGAAATCCCCAGTAGTCCCGTTGCCTATTGCCAAGGATGCTGCTGCGATACGGGAGATGCCTGTGTCCTTTGTTCCGGGTGTTGGCCCGTCCCACGGTATGACCTGTGTCTCCGTGAGATCGCCCGTGAGAGCGGCCCAAGTTTCAGTAGTTGAAACCGTAGTCCATGTGGGTAAACCTGCAACGACCGTGAGTAATTGTCCTGTCGTGCCTATCGGCAAACGAGCGGCAGTAGGCGTGGCGTTCTCGAATAGAATGTCGCCCTTCGTAGTCATCAAAGACGTAGACAGAGACGCAGCCTGTGCAGCAGCGGCAGCCCCTAGGGTATCATAGAATGCTGAGTAGTCTCCCGTCAGGGGACTAACCGCACCCGTGCGACTATTGAATGATATTACTCCGCCTGCTGCCAGAGCGGCGATGCTGCCCGCGCTTACACGGACATTGATACCGCTGCCATCTACCCGGTCTGTGGGTAAAAAATCCCCGGCCTGTGCGGGATTTCCATTGGTGAATTGGGAGATTTTTTCGTTGGGCACTTTGACTCCTATTCTAAAATTATCCAGCCGAGATCGTTCTCAAGCAAGAAGAGACTGACGCCATCTTCCTGCAATAGATTGCCGCCAATAAGCCCGCCGAATATGTTGCCGAAATGGGCGGGGTTCGGTGTCGCCCACGTCACGGGGTTTCCGAAGTGGGTAGGCGTCGGAAGCCACGTCACAAGATTACCAGGGAAGGCAAACCCATCAACCGGGAGATAATCAATCTCATTCCCCGGCTGGGCGATACCATCTATCGGTAGATAAGTGATCTTAAATCCGTGGAGATAATCAATCCCGGTTAAATTTAGATCATTTCGGTTCAGACCCGTAGGCAAGATGTCTCCTTCACTAGCAATTTACACACTTCAGAGAATCTCTGCTCGTAGGGTAGATGCTCGACTTGAAGGTAGGCCTTCGTGACTTCGGATTCGGGAATTCTGAAACCGAGGGCAAGCTCGGGCATAAATCTGAGATTCCATTCTTCGGTCAACAACATAAGATTGTCGAGTCTGTCGTCTTCCAATCGTGTCGGATCGCCGTTCTTGTGGTGTACTCGAAATCCCTCGGGTACAGGACCCCTAAAGTACTCCCAAACCATCCGAGCATGGGGTGTTGCGCGATTGTTGTCTCCGCTGCTAACCCATCGCCTATTGCCCTTTGCAAAATGTACGATACACTCTGGTATGAAGGGGCTTAGGATTGGTTCCGTACCGTTACGACCTCGACTTACCGCCTTGCGGTGTTCCCACGATAACCCTAATCGATTTCGAGTCGCCAATCTATTCGCATGTGCTGGGATTCTAGCCTGATGACTCGCAATGAATCGCTTGGGTTGGCCCTTCACCCACCCACGATTTGTACGGGAGTTCTTTGCAATTGGGGCGAGTTGTCCACATCCACATTGACAGTACATAGTTACCCTTCTTATGTCGTAAAGTCTATCTTGTTTCCGAAGTGATCAGGAGACGGAACCCAGTCAACTTGTCCAGGCATTCGTTTCTCAGGAATAGGGGGCTCGTATGTCAACTTCCTAGCCACCTCCAGAATCTGGTTGTGGGTAGCCCTCACTATAGTCATGCTCTGATTCAGCGTCACGATCTGACGATTTGTCGCCATCAAAGCGAGCCCGACTCTGTTCATCTCAAGAACCATGTCTCGCCGAATCATTGCGATCTGCTCTGATGTTAGATCTACGAAAGCCTTACTCAGGGCATTTTCTAGAACCGCATGTGATGCGGCGAACTCCGCTCGAACTTCGGAACGAAACTCATTCAAGAACGAGTCGAAAAGATAATTGAATAATCTCTTAATCATGACTCCCCCTAAGCCCAATACGTTCTTCCCGTGCCGTCTGTGTGCAAAGTCTGTCCCGCTATTCCCGGGTCTGTCGGTAAGATTAAACTCCACGGGAAGGTTGCTCCCGAGTAGATTGTGGTATATGCCGACTCATAATAGTAGTCATACGAAGGCCCCCCGAAAAGGATGAGAGCCGTCATCGCCATCGCACCAGAGACATCCCCGGGTGTGCCGTCGCCTATCGCGAGCGTGTCGTTCGCGAGCCACGAGAGTCCGACTGAGTTATATCCGTAGCCTCCCTCAAAAGTAAGTTCCTGACTGGCGGGTATATCCCATGGCGAAGCGTAGTACCAGAAATTGCCATACGCATTGTAGAAAAAAGTGTTGAGATCTGTGGGCTCCGTCGGGGGAGCCACGACGGGAATGCCTTGGATGCCTTGGACTATGACGCTTACCGCGCCTGCTTCTGCCGAGATGTCTCCTCTAAGAGGGAATAGTGAACTGGGAAATACTTGGCGATTCAAGATCCCTCCTAGGGCTCGATAGGTACAAAGGTGATAAAGATTCCGGCGTTCGATATCGGCGCGGACGACAGATTGAGCACGGTCATATACAACGTCGTACCCTGCGGGGTGTTTGCATTGAACCCTACGATATTCTGAGTGTTCCAGAAAAAGGGCGCTGTGTCGAAGACCACATCTAAGATTATATTCTGTGTCAGTTCCGCAGGAACCGGAGCATCAACAGGTCGTGAACTATCTCCCGACTGAGCCGCAGCGTTCCCATATAGCCGAACGCAACAGGGTGCGTTAGCCGCAACAGAGAATAACTGAAACGACCGGTTGATCGTTATCTGAGTCAACACCGCCCCGTTCGGGATGATGTTGACAGTCGTACTAGCTGTCTTGGCGGTAGAAATCGCACTGCTTCCACCGCTGGAACTTCCCCCGCCTGATGATGTTCCTGCCCCGCCTGTCGTAATTGTGGTAGAACCGCCCGTCTGGGGCTGCAGCGGCATGATTCGAAACTGCGGCGTTGACGAACCCTTCTCGAAAGTACGCAATGAGTCGGCGTCGGCACTCGTCGGAGGCAACGGACACCGTGCTCGGGGACTAGAAAACTGTGCCTCGTCACTGCTTGGGATAGCGGGCGGGGTCTCGATGGGGGTATATCCCTCAGGGAGACCCTTCGTCAAAACATCACTTAATTTTGGCATAGTCAATACCCTCTAAGTTGTTGATTTTCATCACCCCTGTTGTGCGAAGCTGCCGAAAATGGTAAATGATTGAAGCTCGTTAAGGGCGGCCTCGGCGGGCCATTGTATCATTATTTGGCAGTGACGACACATTGCTGCGGTATCTCCGTCTCCAGCCTCGGATATGTAAAAACGCTGTCCCAGAATCGATGACGACTCTGGCAGATTCGGAGGATCGGACACCCAATTCTTGAGTATGTCGAAACTTCCTTGATAGTACGGCAAGGCCTCATCGAAAATTACCCCGAGGGTGCAAGGAGATCCTATGTTGACTTGATCAGTAGTGATGAAGTTAATCAAGGCTACCTGACCTGGGTGAGCACAGACGTATGATCCGAACACGCCATAAGCCGGATATGTCGTCCCGTTGACGAGAAACCCACCTGATGCCGGTATAGGTGTCAAGTTTGGAGAGGTGATCGTCTCTGTTGTCGATAAGGTAACTGCGCCTGTGGACGCGAGGGCCCGACCTTCGAAATTTCCACCACCTAGAGTGATGCTATCCATCGCCATGATTGTTCCAACCATGTTCGACTGGATGCCATCCCAGATCGAAGTGAATGAAGTCCCCGCAACCCAGTAGACGTTGCCAGCTTGAGCCCCGTTCACTAAGACGACGCTTGCTCCGCTTTCTAAGGTGATCGTCGACCCCGCGATAAACACGAAGATAGCCTGCGGATTACCTTGAGCATCCAGAGTTATCGTCGTCGGAATATCCAGAGCGGAGGATCCGACGTAAACACCGGCATTGAAGGTCGAAGCGTTCGCCCCGTTACCTTCAACCGATAGATCAGACAGACCCGACAACGTAGGAGTCAATCCAGAATAATAAACTATGGCTGATGTCAAATCATCCTGAGCCTGAAGTGCCGACGCATCCGCGTAGTGGAAGATCCCGCCGATGAGTTGTGACGGGGGGAAATTCGTAACACTTGTCGCATTGTTCGGAGAGATCCCTATATTTCCGCCCGATACAACCGAGCCCGCTCCGGCGCTGCCTGTGACCGCAGAGCCCGCGAGGATATCAAAGTTGATCGCTGAGTTTAGATTATTGGTCGGGAATATTGGGGGTGTGGCCTCGCCTACACCGCCATCTGTCGAGGCATCTAAGTCTCGATAGAGGATTGAACCAAAACCATCAGTACCTCCAGTAAGTGCGGGCCCAAGAAGCAATCGGTGGTCGCCAGGATAGACCTCAACGGACTTGATCGCCCCACAGCCTTGGCCTGAATAGCCGTAGGTCGTGATAGGATTGATGTTTGCGAACGGGCTCCATGCTTCGCCTTTTTCGGGGGCAGGCGTGCTGAGTAGTCGATACCATCCGTGTACTCCATCAGCCAAGAACCATCCGACGTCTTCACCGTTGACGTACCATGCGACGTAAGCCTTGGCTGGATTCCAATCCATGCCGGGTTCGTCAATATCCAACCGTAAAAGATTTGCAATCGGATTACCGATATGATCGACCCCGACTGCTGGCGTGAACAGAACGAACTGATGATCAGTCGTGAATAAACCAATCAGGGTTCCGCACACATCCAGAGCGTCGTAACTGCTGAGACCCAACCCAGGAACGTAGACTTGGATGGGCAGAATAGCTCCATTACTGATAGGAATGACATACACGTCAGACAGTGTGAAGACTAACATCCCGATTGAGCTAGGAACCAATCGAGTGACCCGAGACTTCGCAACCTGCGTGTTGCCTGGGGCGGTGCCATCGATCCCGTTACCAGAAGGGTCGGAGGGGCCTGTTGTGTAGTACACGGTATTTCCGACAGAGTACCAAATCCGGTTGAGGAAGTACGTCAAATTCACTGCGCCCGGGAGGGGCGGCGTGTTCTGTTGGGCAGTCGCTCCCTGCACTAGAATATCGAGATTGGTATCTTGCGTGTTGTCCACATATCCATACTGCAGATACTGAACAAGAGGCACGGTATATATCGTGTTCCCGTTGCTCGGAACGAGTAGTTCAATCGACCCGTTTGCGGTCGTTCGAAAGATAGCGACATAGTCCGCTTGTGGATCAATTGCCAGAAGGTTCAACCCTGCGCCGGGGGCGAATACAATCTTACCTCCGACAATCTCGATGCCGACTCCATTAATCTCGTTCGTCGCACTGAGGTTCGACACACTATTATCCAGCGTGTTGACCAAAGCGATTCCATACACGAATCCCTGAGGCCCGAGGGCGGTAATCGTTCCAGCAGTCGACGATGTGGTTGAACTGCTCTGACTGATGTACATCCAGAACAGCGTCCCACCATTGTCCGCAACCACAACCCCCGGGGTAGTAGTGCTTGCAAAGTTGGAGTTCGGGACGGTAGCACCCGATATCCCCGCTGTGTATGGAAAGAACAGAGAGTTGTTATAGACAATCCCAGCCCCTGACAGAGTCATAGGAACGCCTGCGGCTATGTTGAGATAATTGGCCGTCGGTCCAATGTCCATCCAATAGTAGATCCCTGACTGATCGATGGACGGATTCGCCCAGCTCATCTCGTTGGGGAAAGTAGTCGAGTTAAAAGCGGGAGGCGGAGTCGCTGTCGCCAGATTAGAGAATCCGTTCCAACCCATGGATGGCCAGCTCAGATCTTGTCCGATGGCTAGATTGTAAACCGTATTTACAGGGGCGGTCACGAAGGTTCCGCCTATCGTGACGATCATATATCGGTCAGAGCCATCAAAGCACGACATGTCTGTTTCGAGAATGAAGTTGCCTGTATTGCCGAACGTTACTGTACCTGCATCACTCTGTATATGATCTTCTTTGCTCGATAGTACCCGTGTGTTTGTTCCGACAAGCTGAGCCACAGGAATACCGTATACGGGCGAACCGCTCGTGATTCCATCAATGAGGTTAACTTGTGGGCCCGAGAGAGATGCTCCCAGAAGTCCGAAGAAACCTCCAGCGTTGTGGTCGAAGTTGAACGTCATCTGGACGCCGGACAACGGAACGTAAATATTGGCAACCGTGGCGATACCATATCCGCTCGACTGGCCGCTATCAACAGCCCCACCGGGCATCAGAACGCCGGGAGACCCTTCGATGTTAAGGAATGCGTTGCCGCCCATGTAATAGAAATACAAATCTCCCGTCTGACCAGCGAGGATGAGATTCGGGCCTGCAGGTTGAACTTGAGCAGAGTCGGTTTCGAACCACAGCGATGGCGTGGTAGGAAATAACGTGGGGTTGGGGCTCACCGAATTCGTATACCCAACGTACGGCCACGCACCTACCGCGTCCGTGAATGAGGGGTTAGCAGGATGCGGCGAATTGTTGGTGAAGAAATACACCGTGACTGGAGTTACCGGCGTAGGCCAAGTTCCGCCCGCTGTATGGATCCCAACAGCCGATGGGGGAAGACTGTGAATGAAAGGCTGCACGCCCTTGTACAACATCTTGAAATCGCCGCTCTGTATGACGAAGTCATCTTCATAGAAGTGAGTATTCGGCACCCAGACCAACGTCACCTTCGTCTGTATCGCCGTCCATTGCGCCTGACCTGAAGTCGGGGCTGTTGGATACACGGAGACCTGATGCGGAGCAGATGGCGCGGAAGCTGCACTATTCGGCAACGTCCACAGATAGCCTGCATCTCCCGTGATTGGAGCCGCTGCAATGTCGTTTATGCTGGTGCATGTTGCAGTAATGATGCTGGCCGCGCCTACAGCAACGCTGCCCGCTGCGACGTTGGTAACGGTGAATACCAGACTGGTCCCGAGAGCCAACTGATGTGTGTTCAGGGCTGTGTTGGCTGTGACGCGAAGTCGACTCACCTGAAAGGTGTCATCGATGGCTAAAGAGGAACCCACAGCCTCAGTTCCGAACTGCACCGTCCCCGAGCCCATGAATTGCACGGTATAGATGTCAAACTTCTTAGCAGGTTGGACGAAATCTGCCCCAGGGATCGCGCCTGGATTGAGTCCTGCTTTGGTGAGTAACCACAAATTTCCTGCCGAATCCAAAGTGATGCTGGCAGGAGAATAGTAGGTGCCCGCTTGCCAGTTTCCGGCTTGCGCTCCGAAAGTTGTGATAGCTCCCGGAGCAGCTAGGTTGCCTGTCGGTGCAGCGATGCCCCAATTTTCTACAGTCTCGCCACGATTGACCCAAATCGCTTGGCCATCAATCGTGATGCCGCCGCCAAAATTGTCAGCCGGGTCAGGAACTTGCGTACTCCACGTCGGCACGGTAGATCCGAACAAAACGGTGTTGGGGAAGGCGTTGCTAGGCTCCCCGCCTTGCTCGATCTGAAGAACTGCGAGAGCTGGATGTGTGACTGTCGTGGTAGTGAGATTAGATTCGTCGATAGAAGCCGTTACAGTATTCCCGACCCATTCGCTGATGGTGGTGATCGTCATGCCCTGCAAGAATCCGAGAACACCCGCCGCACCGAACTGACCGCCTACCGGGGCGTTATCCGCACTCCAAATCATATACTGTGTCCCGATGGGGATCGGGGGATTACCCGGAGCGTTGTATGGAGGGGCGTTAACCGTTATAGTCAGGATATTATCCGAAATCGAAACGCTTTCGATGTCTACATTGGCAACGTTCAACGTTGTGTTCTGATCCGTCGATTGGACAATCGCTCCAATTAGCTGCTGGATATTGTTATTCGGGTCGATATAAAACGTCTGCATGAATGGGTACGTGTTGATGGGCAAGATTGCGCTGTCATTAGCCGTGTTGCGAACAAAAAGAGACTGCAGCCACTTCTTATTGTCAACCCCGTTTCCGAAGTACCACTCGTTGCCAATCTGTACACCGTACGCCTGACCCGCGCTCGGGGATGCGCTCTCCCATACTGCGGGAGACGACGCCGGATCACCCACCTGTTTCTGAAATGGGGGTGTCGAGAAGGGACCGGTTATCGCCGTCAAAGAAGCGTTGCCCGACTCGTATCCTGTGGACGGGCCTTCACTCACCATAATGTCGATCTGTTCGTCCAACTCTCCGAAGATATCAGGGAGAGCCTTGCTGATTCGAAAGGTGTCGAACGATAGGATGTTATCCCACTCGTTAACATCGTCATAGACAGGATTTCCCGGACGTCGACCAAGAGTCAGTCGGTTCGTGATTTCAAGATTGGCCCCATCGATCAAAGCATCGCCTGCGGCTCCAATGAACTTCTCCTCGTATCGAGTACCTCGGGCGTCACGCAGCGGAGATCGATTGGTGTTGATACCCGAGAAGAACCGACCCGTATAGATCGGAGCAGCTTTAGTCTGCTTGCCAGGATTTGCTCCGTTCACTTGTAATTGATTAGGCATCAAAAACCTCTCTAATAGAACATTGCCTGAACGATCCCGTTTGCAGTGAGGTGCGTCTGGGGAGTCAATGCCCCTAGTGTAGCAGGCATCACTCCCCCCACCCGAGGATTGGCCGCGAACACCAAACGATTGGCAGTGTTTGCGAACATGTCACACATTTGCTCAGACCCCGTACTTTGTGGAATGTATCGAGCAACCCAACCTGTACAAGCTACCCCGCCTGCGGGATTACCAGTCTGCATAAACCAGTAGACTCCCGGCGAGAGCGTCACCGAGCTGTAAGCGGCTGTTAAAACAACCCCGCTGCTGCCCGTAAAGGGAATCGCTCCCGTGTCCAAAATCTTGGTATTCCCATCGGCTGAGTAGAAGGCGAAGCTAACGTTGCGAGAGCCTGCGCCGACCACAGGAACAAAGGCGACGTGGCCAACAACCATCTTCACTGCGAGCGTGATTAAAATGCCGTTTAGCAGATCACTAGTCACGCTTCCAGCCGCGTCTACGGCAGAGTTCTCCACGTAAGGGAGATTGATCGACCCGTCACTGAAAAGAATATTCCCGACCGTTGTTGATGCGCCTGACTGGAGATCGATATTGCCGCCACCAAGGTCTGTGATGATGATGCTGGAGTCAGTTGACTCTAGATTGAGGAGTTGCTGGCTGGAGTTCAGCGTGCCGTTGTTCTGCAACGTGACTGAGGTAGGCGGGGCCGATTGCGGGAACCACGAAATTACCGTATTCGGAACCCATGAGCCGACGTTAAACGTTGACCCCGAAGCGACCTGCTGGTTGTTCGGGCCCCACGCGAGCTGGCCCGCTGCCGTATAGCCCCAGACTCTGTAATAGTTATTCACGGGGGACATGACAAGATTCGACCAGACGGACTGGCCAGCGGCGACATTGCCGTTTGAGTCAAGTTGAACGGTGATGTCAATACCCGAGCATATGTTGCCCACGCTGGGGACAGAACAGTCCTGACTCAACCGCATTTTGAGATAACCGTTAATTAATGGATCACCTTCAGTGTCTTGAAAGCCCCCACCGGTTAGCTGGGTCTTTGTTGCTGCCATGAGTGCTCCTAAGCTGGGGTCAAGCTGAATGAGGCCGCGTCGGGTATGGTTATACTAAGCGGCAGACGACACGCCCTCTCGCCGTTGGCGGAATAGGATGTCATGAGGTATGTCACCGGGCCCCATAGAGTAGGACTACCTGTTACATTCCCGTTGGAGTCGAGGGTGAGTTTAGTCTTGATGCCCGCACTGAGTTGAACGTTGCCAACTTGGACATCTCGTTGAAGGGCAACCACGATCTCGCCGAGAGCGAGCGGGTTACCCCCGGGGTCTTGGAAACCTCCACCTGAGATTGGGACTTTCTGGGGCATGTTAGGCCTGTCTGGCTTGGGTGCCTTGCTGCTTGTTCATCGCCTGGGTGGAAGTCAACATATCCCAGTTGTTCAGGAAAATATCCCGCTCTTGGTCGGTGAGACCGTCTTGGCGGGCGAGTAAAGCAGCCTTAAACTGGGAGTTATACATCGGTGCTCGGGGATCGTCATTGAAAGCCATCATCCACCCGAGGAACCCCAAGCTGTAAACATTCTCCAAATAGTCGGGGAGGGGTGCCCAAGTTTGGTTAACGCTCGTGACCTGCGGCGGCGTCAAATTGACGTGGATGCTAATCGGATAATTCTTGTTCGGTGACGGCATGACTCTGAACGTCATGATACCGTTCGCATCCTCAGATTCGGGACTAACGAAGGTTGGCCGACCGGTTGAACTATTCAACGACAGATTGTTCTTCTCGGTAAGTTCCATCCAATTCGGATTGGCGACGTTTGATATATCATAGACCGAGGCGTGCTCGATATGCGAGAACCATCCGGCTGTCGCTCCTCCTGCAAAGTTGTATCCCGCTGGGGGAGCGAGGATATAATCCTGGGTTGTAGCAGATGTAAATGCGGCGGCGGTTGTATCTGGACCGAGTAGCCCGAAGGGAACCACGGCGGTAAAACCCGTGTAACTCGGGAAGGTTCCGATCACATCCTGCACGGCGATGAGCAATCCACTAAGGGGTGCCAATGTCCCTGTGAATGTCGGTGCAATGATCAGCATGCCGACGCCGAAACTGTTTGGTGCGGTGACCGTCAGTATCCCCGCTGCGGAAACACTTGACGTCGAGGGTGTTGCTGAAAGGGCAGTCGTGGAACACGTAAACACAAGTTCCTCGACATTCCACCACCACTGAAACGGGGGGCCGAGTATTGTCTGCATCACAATGTTAGCCGACGTCAAAGCAGGTTCCAGCGAGTTTCCGATCACGGGATTGTGATTGAAGCATAAACGCTTCGCCCAATTAATCGTGTCGGAGATCTTTCGATTTGATGCGGCCATGATTATTCCTTATGCCCGCAGTTTGCGGATTACATCAAATGCGAAAAGGAAGGGAGAGAAGATCAGCAACCATTCGCCAACTTCGATTAGTCCATCGCCTACGGAGTAAGTCGCGCCGAGATCGAACACATCTGCCAAGAAGTTGAGATGAGTATCAGGGGTCATGAGGCAGTGAACGGCGTCGATAAAACCCTCATTCTCTAGAGCGTAGATATCGAACTCCGCTTGAACCACAACTTTAGGATCTTTGCTAATCAATTTTTCGTGCAGCATCAGATCGTACTGAGCCGCTTTGTAACTACTCCACATAACGGGGAATTTATCGTGGTTAGCCCAGAGGACGACTTGGTTAGAGAAGCAGCCGAGCCCGAAGATCAGAACGGGAATGGCGAGGATGTAAAGACTGGTTTTGCGAAGAAATTTGAACATCGGAGTCCTATCCGTCCAGGGCATCATTATTCTGGTTTTCAGCAAAACGCTGAAAGCCCCTGTTCCAGTTGAAAACTACTTTTTAACTATCGGGGAATTTGACTAGGATGTTCCCCTATTGTCATAGTACCACAGACCAATGCGCCTGTCAAGAACTTTCTTAAGTCCTTTATTATTAATACTGTAGAGGGCCATAAGGCCAGCACGGACTGATTGCACCCCATGTGCTGAAACCTGTTTCCATGACTCCCGCTTCGCTTGGAACAAACCCGAAAGCGTCGTCCTCACGAGAACCTTGGCTAACGCTCTGGTTGAGAGACTCCATCCATAGCTTTTTAGCCGTATCAAACTTCGCACGGACCTTAGGGTCGGGGGAGGCGTTCGTACAATAACAGACGAAGCCCTGTTTGAAGTATCGATAATAATCATCGGGAATTGGATCAAGGACCTGATCGATGTTTGTGAACTGGGGGATGCGTGCCTGGGCGACGGGTGCGATCTGCCACACCGGACCGGTCTGCGACGGCATCGGCGAGATACGGAAACCCTGACCTTGAGGCCATACGGCTGTCCACTGAACGCTTCCGTCCATTACCGTAGTGGCTACAGTTTTCGGGGACGCGAGCGTCGGAAATACCGGATTGAGATTGGTTAAGAAAGGATTGCTACCCCCGCACGTGCCGTAGCCACCGTTCGGGTTGAATGTGGTCGAGGGCGTGACGATCCACAGATTGCCGAACGCATCCTGAATCTGAGTAATCGGATTGATCGGCATCGCGGTGAGCCCGAGAGGGTTCGTATACACGACGCCTGGGCCAGGGTTCTGAAGACCCGAGAAGCTATTGATGACACTCTGTCCCCACGTGCCGTAGGTCAACGTGTTGTTCTGCATCCAGCAAATCTGGGCATATCTCGAACCTTGTCCATTGACGCCGGTCAAAAGTAAATCGCGCTTTACTTCAATGACGGCTGTAGGCTTAGGAACAATTGTCGAGGAAGTGTTGTAAGCCAGACAAGATTCGAGCCAACCGAGGTTGGTCAAACTCGACGCATAGTCCTGCTGCCAGCTATTGATAAAAAACGGGGGTGTGAGTATTCGATTGAATTTGAAATTGAATCGAGAACCCTTCGCGGAACCAAGCAGCATGTCAGTCATGACATCGTTGGCCATACTAAGAGCCAGGGTCTCGTAAAACCCGCCCGTTGGAAGGACCGGGGCTAGGTCGCCCATAGTGCGGACCTGATCCACCAGCATTTGAATGGTGTAACTGGAATTCGCCATGACTCTCCTTAAATAAAGTGTTGGACGGCGGGGACGCTACTTCCGCGACCTCTCGGTTAAATGCCGAGTGCTCTACTCTGAGCTACGCCCAATCTTTTTTATCGAAGGGTGGTCGAGGCCATGCTCTCTCGATACTCCGTATTGCCGTCTACCCACATGCGGGTTGTTGGATCCCATTTGTGGAAGGAGCAGATAACGGAAGCGGAGGGCGAGCCCGTGGTCGTAAACTTGCAGGCGTCCTGCCATTCCTTCTGAGCATCCTTGAACCTACCACGATCAAGCACTCCATCGGCGGGAGCCACATTGCGACCTTCCGCGTCAAAGTAGAACATCTTCTCGACCGGGGGTGCCCAAGTCTTGCCGCAGCGTGTGCAGCGGATCCAAGTATCGCCGTTGATCATGCGGTGACGGATGACCGACCGCTTCTCGGAATCGCCGCCTTCGTGGAGCACTCGCATGTTACGAGCGTCAACCATGCCGCCTTTACGGTGCGAACAGACGGACTGGCGAATGTTATCGGTAAAGCGTTGCTGTCCGAAGATACGAGCCTTCTGTTTCAGATCGTTCTCGAACTGCTTCCGTTTGATTTCTCTGTCGGACTGGCGTTTCTTGCTCTCGTCGATATTGGCGAGACGTTCCTGAATCTCCAACTTCTTCGCCGTCAGTTCCTCGTTCTTCAACTGAATCTCAAGCTGCTTCGCTTGTAACTCAGCTAATTTGATCTGTTCGTCGATACTCGGCCCGACGTTCGGAATCGGGATGATGATCCCCGTCGTCGGCTGGTGATTCCCCGTGAATGAAATTCCTGTAGTTTGCTTTTCGTCCATAACTCCTCCTTTATTTCGCTAACCTATTCCCCTGATTCCTAAATGCCTGCAGCGTTTGGTTGTAGCGAGTAAACGCTGGGGTGGTAGGGGCCTTACCAAAAACTTCCTCGGCCTTCTCTCGGGATATACATCCTTTGAGAATCAATTGCAAAAGACATGTTCTCCAACCCCGATGCTTCTCGGTTGTCGGAATCCCATGGTCGTCAAATCTCATGACACTCAGCTCGGGCATATACCCGAACTGTACCCAGCAGCCGACTTCCGCTTCATTGGATATCCTATTCACTACGACGAGCGTGAGTTTGTCTTTGTGTGGGTGCTGGCGATACCAGCAATTAAGTCCCGCTCGCTGGAGCTGAGTAATGAAGGTGGCCACGCCCTTCACCTTACCGATGCGGTCTCCTGCATCTTCGTACTCTTCGGGAGTGAGCCACTGATATTCCTTGGCTGTGTGTTCGTTGTTCTCCTGCAAGCGGCAGAGTTCTTCATCCGTCTGTGCTGTCGGAGCGGCGTCGGAAACCCGCGAGGCATACTCTTCGATTGCAGCAGCCAGGACAGGGTTACTGAACTCACCCATCATATCCTCGTCGAACGTCTCGTACGTTCTTGACTTGGCGTTGTGGGCGGCGATCTTCTGCTCCTCCGTATACGAATCGACTAGCTCCGGTGCGGCGTCTTCCCACCGCTGCATGTAATCTTCGTTAGTAGGCATACCCCTCCTCTAAGTTTTTAGATATACTAATGCCGAACTCCTCCATAACGATTCTTAAGCCGATTCTGAAAGAGTTCGGCATTCCATTAACGCTTCGTATCGGCACGTGCTGTGATAGCAAGTCACACTCGACGCCGACGCTTTCTTACTCCGTCGACTGAGTAGTTCCACCGTCCGCAGTCTCAGGTAATACACCTTCCTCTGGCGTGACGACATCCGCGTCAAACTCTCCGTTGCAATAGGCTTTGAACGTCTCGTCGTTCTCCGCAGCCGCTGCAACCTGGGCCCTCAAACTCTCCAACGTCCGGCGGAGTGTACGCACGACGGTACGAAGGGTTGCGTTAGTGTCTCGCAGGCGGGTGACCTCCTCCTGCAGCGAATCGTTCCCCTCTTTCAGAGCATCTATGACCAAATTATCTTCCATAACTCCTCCTTTTATGTTTTACTTCTCGACTTCCTTGTACTTCTCTCTCGGGGCAACAACCTTAGGAACTGATGTTGTCCTCTCCTCTATAGGCTTCCACTCCACCGACAATTGCTTGGGTGTGTAGTTTTGCCCGCCTTTACGTCCCGATGAATTCGACATGCTCTCTCCCGATGCTTCTCCAAGTATTCCGCTGCGAACCGTGCGTTCTCCGCACTTTCCCGAAGATGCTCTACCGCAAGATTACAGCTCCGATGTAAAAACTCTCGAAGTCGGTCGGTCGTATGACAATGATCAAGGACGGGCTTTAAGAGTTCCACCGAAGTATCGAACGGCTTATGACACAGGGCACAGATGTTGTTTTGAGATGCCAATCGCGCATCGTATTCGATTGAAGTGATTCCATACCTACTCAGCCTACGGGCGTTCGTAACTCGGTCTGGGTGGGCTTTCCGATATCGAAGATGCGCTGATATGCTTCGATCTAGAGTCTTTTCTCGCCACTTCGGATCGAGTAACCGAGCCGCCGCAACACGGGCTTTATATCTCGCTCGACGCTTTTCGACTTGTTCAGGTTTCTTGATAAACGCCCGCATATATGCATTATGTGCAAGGCGTTGTTCTTCCGTCTTCATAAATTCTCCTTAGAAAAGAACTGAGGGGTGTTCTAAGCACCCCCCGCCCGTGGGTAATTAATCCACGAGAGTGATAATTCTACGAACTGCCCCCCGTCACCGTCACAATCAGTTCTGCATCAATCGTGTCGATGTAGGTCTCGTCCATCACGTTGTTCGTGTCAATCAGACTCTGGCCAGTGGTATTTTCGAAGGTCGGGATCTGGAAGTACAGAATGACTTGTCCAGGGAATCGACCGCGAACTGTCCATGGATTCGAATCATCATCGTCCACCGTGGCCGAAGCCATGTCGGTAGCGAATCCAGCATAGGCCTTCGCGCCGAGTACATTCGCTCCGCCGAACGGGTTCGGTCTATACCAAGACGGGAGAGTCTCGTTGTAACCGTACGCCCCGCTGCTTCCGGGGGCAGCCGCCAGCGTGATCGCATTACAAGGCTGGGTTGTTCCACCACCACCCGATGTCGGGACTGTGATATTCTCCGTTGTGGAGAGGGTCACAGCACCAGTATTGGCGAGTGCCCGACCATTCAACGTTCCGCCACCAAGCGTGATTGAGGTGTGGGCAAGAATATTTCCGATAGTAACCGTACCTGGGCCGATAGAGGTCCACGAACTTCCGTTGACCCAATATACGTTGTTCGCCTGGGCACCGTTAGCCAGAATGATCGTTCCAGCGACAGCCTGTGTGATCGTGGATGCCGTAGCATAGAACACGAACACTGCATTCGGATTACCCTGAGCATCGAGTGTGACCGGGGTACTGATTGCGATTGAACTCGGACTGACATACACGCCCGCATAGAAGGTGCCGTTCGCGGCCCCTACACTATGCTGTGTACCGCTAGACCCGATATCACCTGTGGTCAGGACGAGGGTAGTGGGCAATGCTTCGAAATAGACAAGTGCCGCTGCGAGATCCGTCTGTGCTTGCAACGCGACGGCATCTGCATAGTGATAGACGCCCGGGGCCACAAGGAATGAAGGCGGGAAATTCGTAACGCTCGAAGCGTTGTTCGGATCAATCCCGATGTTTCCACCAGAGATAGAACTACCCGCTCCTGCGGAACCGGTGACTGCCGAGGCACCAAGAATAGCAAAAGCTGCGGCAGAAGCCAAAGGTGATGGGGGTGGCGGTAGTGGGGAATACCCAGGTACGGCAACTCCGGCATCATCGATAGCCGTGGCTGTGACCTGAACAGAGCCGCCGATAGGGATACTCACTGCAAATTGCGAAACTCCCCGTGTTCCCGCTACTTGAGGGACGACTTTTGTAACGCCTGTTCCAGTAAGGGAAACCGCCGTAGCCGTCCCTAATCCTGTAGTCTGCTTTGGGTCATTTGCCGTCGGATCGTACGGATCGAAATTTGACATATCTTTCTCGTTTCTGCGGCAATGCCGCCACATAAAAAATCAGGGTGTGTTTTTCAAACACACCCTTCAATTTTTCGTTACTTTACGGCACAACGGTGACCACGATCTGGGCATAAATCATCATGATCGGGGTCTGGCTAGCGGGGTTGGACCCGTCGTTATCGCCAAGGGAATTGTCATATACCGGGTACTGACATTCGACGATGCACTGACCAACGGCATTGGCAGTGATGACAACATCCGCATCGTAGGTCCCGTATGGGGTTCCGAGAGACACAACAGCAGCGTTGTAAGGCTTGGCTGGGTTTCCCGTAGCGGACCCGTTGTTCGGACGATACCAACTAGGAGCAGCGTTCGGTGCGGGGGCGCAATAGGCCTCCCACACAAAATTGTCCTGATAATATTCCGAAGAGGGGACCGGATTGTCCGCGACATCCACAAGGGATGCGACAACCAGCTCCGATGAGGGGTCACCGTAATCATAGGACCCATAAACTCCCGAGCCGTTGCTCAGACTCAGCGTCAGAGCATACTGCGCGACAGGGAAACCGCTCCCCGCCGTTGCTCCGATACCTTGCCCGTTGACGGGGTTCAGCACCGCGCCAGGGTGAACTGTGGTTCCGCCGCTGGGAGACGTGATCTTGTTCCCAGCAACGTGGACATACGCCGCTACACCGAGGCCAGTCGTAGGATTAGAACTAGGCATGATTTATTTCCTTTTCTGCCTCAAGAGAGGCGATTCTTACTTCTAAGTCTCGAATGCGTGAGAGAAGAATCTCGCACCTATCGCACCGCCTATTACAGGCTTGCTGTTTCTTTGTAGCCCAGCGCACATTCCCCTTCTCGTAATGCCCATCATTATTTGGGAATCTATCGAGAGAGTATTGATGTTTGGGTTCAGGACGGGGTCCTACTTCTGCAAAGAAATCTTCGAAACTATGAAAACGAAATTCGATTCCACGACCAGACCAGTCATAATATTTCTCAACGAACTTGGGATTGCAACGTTTCTTTGCCGAGTGATACGAATTCCATTCTGGGGTGAAAGACATGCCGTGGGTAGTGGATGCTTCCCTACGAGCATTGCCCGTATTTAAGCAACCACAACTTTTGATGTTCCCAACCTTAAGATGAGAGGCTAATGCCTCGTGGGTTTTCCCACAATCGCATTGACAGAGCCATCGAGATTGACCCCGAGGATTTTTGCCAACGTACTGAATCACTATTAACTTATTAAAGCGTTGTCCTACCAAATCTTGAAATTTCATAAGGGTATTCTCCTATTATTAGGATAGCACCCTTATGAGAAGTTGTCAAGCACTATTAGTGAAATAGTGTGGTCCCTATCTCCTTTATTTATTAGGAGATAGCAGAAGCAGCATCAATCTCCCGAATTCTGATTGTCGTATCTGGTCCGAGGCTCGTGGTGAAGTGCACACGATAGCTGGTCCATCCGGGGATCAACCCTTCAGGATCGGCCACTGTCGGTGCAGCGTTCTGCACGACGTTGCACTTAATGTTCTGCCACTGACCTTCACCGTACGTGGTGTCGTTCTGTGCACCCAGGTTGATGGAGAAGATACCATCCTGACCGAAAATATAGGTGCGGAGCGCCGTCAAACCTGTCACGCCTTGGTAGTTCACGGTCTGGGTGACGAGGTTAGTCTGGAAGAACCGAACGCCCGAAGACGGCAGTTCAACACTACCTTCTAGGTCTGTGCTGATCAGGTCTTCCATGGACATTTGACCCTGAGAAGTGTGCTTCAGGATGTCGATGGGGGAATCGTTCGAGTTGTCAGCCAACACATCGCCCAAGGCGAACGGATGGATGACGCCAACGAACATGTCCTTGGCAAACGGCTTTACCGAGCGACCAGCCAGCGACTGAACGCTGTTGCGGATCTGGCTCAGTGACAGAGCTGTGAAGCTTGCCGTGGAGTTCGCAGCCAGTTCAACCAGCACGCTGGAGTCGATGCTATTCGCACCATCTGCAGTCGCCCGGACCAGAGCCGACAGGGACTCGCCCAACTGATACGACAGTTCCTTCGCCACGTTCTCGACGGTGTTGTCAATGGAGGTAGCCAGAGACAGCGAGGAGAAGTTAGCGTAGTCTGCGTACTCACCGATTGTGGCGGTGGTGTTGAGGACGTTCACGCTCAAAGAGCTGCCCACAGTTCCTTCAGTCGTCTGAGTAGTCAGAGCGGCCAGCGGAACGTACATGAACATTTCTAATTTTGTTTTGGATTAGGTTTCCCTAAATGTCGTCGGGTGACGACACGCCCTACTTCACAGTAAGGTCGCTCTGCATGTCGCCATGCAGTTCAGACTCTATCATGCCGTCGAGTTGCGACGGCTCTTGCGTATTAGTCGTTAGAGATTCAGAATGAGGTTGAGAAGAATCGTTCAGATGCAGCATAACGTGCCGCAATCTATCTCGTTCTTCTGGAACTTCTTGACCATTCAATCGGGAAAAGTCCAATGCGACTTGTGCCTGTGCCTTCTTAATCTGAAGATACGGCAAAATCCCTAAAATAAAAACTTCGATGCAACTGTTTTTTGTCATCGTCCAGTCGTATCGTTGTTTCCATTTCGGATTCCAGTTCTTCTTGGTGTATATAGTGCCGCCGAAGTTATCGACTACCCATTGAAGAACCGGAAGGTTAGTATTCGCTATTTTCACATGCAGATGGTAGCGAATTCTTTTGGACTTAGTTCCATCAACTGCCTTTACTATTTGATAGGTTTTGACGATAGAGAAGCTGCCTTCCCCATCCATGAAACCTGCCAAATAAGCTAGTTTAGATTGCAGAGTCATTCTGTCTTTCCTCGGTATTGTCTACTATGTACTATAGCAGGGGTCCACCGATTTAGCAAGATTTAGTTTTACAACCAGTACAAAATGTTTTAGATATACTGGTTACCCGAATTCTTCGGGAGATCCAGACGCTGCGAGCAACGGACGAACGGAGTCTGTGCCTTCAAATTCTCACGGAACCGTTTGTCATAATACTTCACCGTGCTCTGGGGGAGATTGGAGAGCTGGTTTCCAGCAGGAGAAAAACTCATAACTGATTACCTTCTAAGTTATGCGAGTTGACGCTGTCTAGCGGCTCGACGGCTGTCGGCTTGCTTTTGTAGCATGTCGACCGTCTTCAAGAACTCGGGATCTTCTTGACTCCGACGCTTGTATTCGTCGCCTGACATTCTGTCAACTGCGGCCAGGGTCAAAGATGATCCACTCGCGGGTGCTGCTCCGCTGGATGAAGACACTCGGTCATTCAATCCTGAGGGTGTTTGACGTCTAGCGTTTTGTACCGACTGTTCCTGTCCAGTAATCCGACTGGGGGATACAGCGGGAACCTGCGCTTTCGGTTCCGTTTCCACTGATGCCGCAACTGGTGCTGCGACAACGGCCTGTGACGGTTGGACAACCGTAGCGGGGACTTGTAATGCACAAGTTCTCGCAAAGGCGATTTCGAAATTGTCGGTGGTTGGTTCGAGGTTTCTCTCTCCCATCCACTTAGTCAGAGCCATGCGATTAGCCTCAATGTTATTGAAGCCATCGCCGACTCTGTCAAGAAATTCGTCGAAGCTGCGGATCACCTGATTCTCAAAGAGCATTTGCTGGCTCTTGTTCAAGGTCTCCGTAAGGACTTCGGGTTTTGCGCCGAATGTAGCCTCGGCCAGCCTGACCTTAGCGTCGTCGAACTTCGCCGGATCATTCAAATCTTGTGTCAACTGAAACCGTTCCTCGACGGTCAGTTGCTTCGGGGTAAAGCTTCCGAAGTGCTCGGGGAGACGCTTCGCCGAACTCGGGACATCCTCATCAGGAGTTAAGCCCAGACGAGCGTCACGAGACAGTTTCCGCATCTGACGCAGGATAGAGTTGTTCTGGTCGGTGAACTTCTGAATCATCTCTTCTTGCGTTTTATAGATAATAACCTGTTTGCCACCAAGCGGCCTACCATTCTCGTCGGTCGGTTGCCACTCATATCGCTGCTCGGTAAGAATCGGAGTAACGGCAACGGGCTCCGCCGCAACACCCTCGGGAGTAATTATCCCCACAGTCGTAACGGGGACTCTCTCCATCCCGGTCTCGGGATCGATATCAGGGACTGTTGTTTGAATAGCTCGTCCTTGCGAATCTCGCGGGAGTGTGCCTTCAGGATTCAAAATGTTAACTACCGGGGCGTTAGCCGCCTGATTCACAAAGTTAACAAACTCGGGATCATTCATCTTCTCGGCGTATTCACTCGCCGACATCTTGTCAATTTGTGCGAAAGTATATCCCATAACTCCTCCTTGTTAGTATTCTTCTTGACCGTCAAACTCTGTCGGGTAGTACGGTCGTTCTGGATCTTGGATCGTGCCGATAGTCGAGGCCTCGCTATTCGCCAAGGTGACCTCTTCCTTGATTCGCTGCAGGATGCCCGCATAGAACATGCCCGCTGCTTTTGCCAAACCGTGGTTAAACAACACCTCTTGCTGATTCGAGCCGTCGGTGTTGATCAGCTTCTGGTTCAACAATCGGAGTTCGTCCTCCATAATCCGTTGAAGGATGATGAACCCCTCCGTATGGATGTAACCTGCCACAACCATTCGCTGACGTGGGTCAAGTTGATTTATCGGCTTGAGACCCTCCGTCGCAAGGTCAAACGCTTCTTGATCCATATCTCCTCCTAGAAATAAGTTTCTGCAGCTCCTCACGGACACCTGCAGTGCGTGGTCAGTTATCCTTATCAGGGACGCTCCGACGAGCGAAATCCTTACTGCACCCCAAGTTTTAACTTGAGGGGTTGACGATGTTTAGGTTGATGTTTCTTGCCTTTTTGGAACTTTGCCTTAGCATAGCGAACGGCAGGCGGATATTCCCGCATGACTCGTTCACGATGTGCAGCACGTTCCTCCGCTTTGCGGATTTTAGTAGCAAGTCGTTGTTCTGGTGTACGCATGATAGAACCTCCTTAAAGGGTCTTCATGAGTCACCTCCTATTCTTAAATCACGCTGCGGGGGTTGCACCCAGCATAGACGCTTATTCGATTACTTCTAGTAAACAGGTCTTTCAACTTCTGAGTTCCGCTTGATCCAATTACAGTTGGCACACAGGAGTTGATACCTACCCTCAGAGTCTGTGAGCACTCGTTGGTAGATGATGTAACTTGTGGTGGTTTGTCTTTCCTTACCACCTTTTCCAAAAACGTGATCGAGTTGAAGACAGGCACGCTCCGAGCAACCTCTCGTACCATCGGAGTTTATCCATCGACAGGTAGGACTAGAACAACGATTGCCTAATTTCTCATACGCTTTATCCTTGATGAGAGGGCAATTGATTTTTCTCCACCCTCGCATATAGGCATTGCGTGTCTCTGCTCGCCCTCGTTCATATTCCTGAGCGTGGGCGTTTTTCTTCTCTCGGGTTGAATAAGGCATAGTTTCCTTTCTGCAAAAAGTTTTGGGGTGATGTTGCAGCACCACCCCGTTCACAGGTAATTAGTCTGTGAAAATTGTAATCCTAAGCGACCGTTGGCATCTGGCCTTCCAAACCCCCTTGCGAGGGCGTGCCATTGACCGCTTGACTCATGCCGCTGTTCTTCGCAGCTTCACGAGTTATATCCCGTTTGATTCGGTTATCCGACGCTTGATCTTCCAACTGCTGCTTCTGGGTGAACTTCTGTTGGTCGCCTTGCTGCTTGGCCTGCATCGCCTGTTGCTGCAGAGCTGCCTTGGAATTCGCCTGTTGACGTTGGATCATATCTGCCGTCATCTTCTTGATGATATCGTTCTTGTCCTTCCACTCGCTGGCTTCCAACCACATCGCGATGATGGGTTTGAAATCAATGTACTCTTGATTGATCTCGGCCAATGATTGCTGAATCTGCGGGTTGTCCAAGATCTGGGTGAGCATGACCATGGATTGCGCCATCGTCCGCTTTGCCGCAAGACTAGAGCCAGCTAGAACTTCGTAGTCTATCTGAGCGTCGTGGAATTCCTGAACGCTGAAGGACTTTCCTGAGTCATCAGGTCGGGTGAGGAAGTCGTCTCCCATCTCCTTACCGAGGATGTGCAGGATAGCAGAATCAGACATCACGGTAAACGTTAATCTGTCGATTACGCCAATGAACGGCTTGAACACCTGTTCAATGAAGTTGTCAAGAGGGCCGTCCAATCGGGTAGCCGAAGCACCCGCCATCAAGTTTGCACCTGTGGCCGAACGTCCCATGCCAGCCCGTGGGCCAGCGGAGGAACCTTGGACTAAAGTCTGGTCGGCTCCAGAAGATGATTCGGTAGCTTGCTCGTTCTCCTTCATCGCGCCCCAGATATCACTGGGCACCTTAGGAGATTCGAGCAACTTGTAAGATTTCTCAGTATCCGTCACGCTCAGGATCTTACCGATGCCGGTGCGGATAGTTTGCGTCGGAACGTTATCGTTCCGATTACGCAGATAGATTGGATTGACGCCGTATGACAGGATCTTCAGAATGGAGTTAATCGTGCCTTGATCGACACGCTGATTCTGTCCGACAATCAACCCCAGCCCCATCCCGTAAAATGCTCGTGGACGATTCCACCAGTTAGATGACAGAAAGGGTATCTTTTTGAATTCGTTGTCCCCTGTGTAAATGACCTTCTCTTTATTGAGGATCAGGATCTTGCGCCCGCAATCCCAATACTCCATGAGTTCTAACTTCGTACGTCGGGGATCAGGGCTCGTCTGGGCGTTGATCTCTTCCGCGTGGAATACGACACCGCGCACCTGAGTTGTTAGATCCAGATCCTGTAATTGCTGACCCGGCTGTCCATCCCACATGGCAGCGATCTGTGCATCGGAAGGAAACTTCCATCCGTCAATCACAACTCCCTCTTCGCCGTCCGCTATCGCGCCCTTGATGTTGTTCTTCAGCTCCATGAATTGATACCAATCCATGTAGCGAATATCAATCACCCAACGTGCTTCTCTAATGTCCGAAACTTCTAACTGCGGATCAATGAGAACTCGGTTGAGAGGCCGGTGTTCGAAGAACGGCATCGGAATAATCTTGATCGTCCGCTTAATGTTGGGCGGGGCATCCGAAGGGATAGACTGACTAGTGGTCGATCCATCGGGACCAGTAACATCGATTTGGCTCACGGTCGCAGACCGCTTAAATGTCTCTATCTCTTTCCAGTCGTATCCCCATTTGAAGATTCCTGTGCCAAGGTGAGCCATCTGCTCAAGACCCCACTTCGTGTGATTCTTGAACTGACACTCATCCAGAATGTATGAGTACAGAGCCGTCTTTGCATCTACAACTTTTTGACTTGTACCTGGGCGAGGCCGAATCAACATCGGCGGATCGGCATAGAACAAGCCCTTGTAGAGTTGCGGCACAACCGCGTTGCAAACCTTCGCAACGGTGAACCGCTGAACGTTCGGCTCCAACACGTAAGTGTTTTCGTACACAGTCATCGGTCGAGGAGATTGGAAAAGGATGTCCGCATCGCGCCACAGAAGTGTCCACTGTCGATTTTGAATATACGCTTTCGCCAGCTCCGCAGATCGGCACACAAGCGTCAGTTCTTTATCGATAGGTAGGTTGGCGTTCTGGTTACTCTTAAAATCCTGGGGTAACAGACTCCCGTTTGGGTCGCCGTCGCGAGTGACTGATTCGACCATGAGTGTATCTGCCATAAGAGTCCTTCCTAGCTCATCAAATCAGAGAGGGGGTCACAGTAATCTGCGCCAAGTCCCGCACCAACGGTCGATTCGCCCGCGTTATCCGGGAAGCTATCGGCTAACTCCGCCATGAGGGCGGGGTTCCGAACATTGTTCTCATAGACTTGTCGGTACATAGCCTGTTGCTTCGGATCAAAATACGAGTCACGAGCGGCACTGACCTTCGCTTCATTCTCTGCGTAGGAACAGAACTGATTTATGAGAATGGCAAGCACGTCTACGATATCATCGTGCAACGCCGCCGCTGTACCAAACTTCGATAGCTCGTCGTAAAGTTCGTCCAGACCGGGGCAGGAGTTCAGGAATAACAGCCTGCCCTCTCCAAGATATCGAAGTACGGGTCCTGCCTTCTCTGATTTCGATTTGGTCTTCTTACCTTGGCCGAGCGATACCCACTCGATAGGCACTCGGACCTTCAACTTGTCCATCTCGCGATTGGCCTCGCGCCCCATCCACTTCACTCCGACTGACTCTTCGATGCACATCCTGCGAGGTTTCCACTGGAGTGCCGTCGCTGCAATCAGAGCGGGTAATTCAAATTCGTTGTAGCGGCCACGCTTCATGTCGATGACATAGAATCGCCCGCCGTAAATCAAGGCAGTTATGATGACTGTGTAGTCGGCCCATGATTTGGTTGAGTACGCCGTATCGACACACGTCACAATCATGCCCGTGTTGGGCAACATTGCCGCAGGGACCGTTCGACGCACCAACAATTCCCGAGGGAACTTGATGAGGTGCATCATGGTTGGGTCGTTCAAATATTTGATCGCAAACCACGGATCGGTCTTCTTCTTGTGCTGCAAGAACTTGTACGTCAACGAATGTTCGTTGTCTGGTACGTTAAACCAGTAGTCGTAATCGTTCTCGGTCATCTCGGCGTCTACTTTGCCGAGGGCCCTAGCGGCAGCGTTTTGCCACCACGCTGGGCGGATGTAAACCTTCATCGGATATTGCCCAGGGGCTCCACCCTCCTCAAGATGCTTCTTGAGACTGAGGATGTCCTGGCCGTAAGTATCCTGGGAGTCATACCACGTTCCGATCTTGTCGTAGAATCCGAACGGGTGCAACATAGCTTGGTTGATACTGACTTGCTTGTTGACGTTGATAAGACGATCAACGGTTTGAGAGTTCTCGTTGGTCACTACGTCGTCCAGCTTCATGATACAGACGTGCCATCCAGTCAAGTTCTGTTCGATAGACGCCGCGAAGACCGTGCATTCTTTCTCGACAGCGGAAACCGCCGGAGTCTGGTACTCGTAGCCCTTACCTTCATCCTTCTCGATACAGTGCTCGGGGAAGAGAATCTGGAACATGCTCTCGGTTCCGTCGACCATCCGACGGGGGGCGAGCTTCTTCTTCGGGATGAACAATCCCGCAGTCGGGCCATCTTCAAGCGTGAAGTGACCCTTGATCTCGCCGACGAAGTCCTTCGCCAAGTCGAGTACGCCCGTCAGCACTAAGATCGTGACTTCGGGCCAGCAGATGATCCACTGGACGCAATCCGCCATGTTCATAGAGGACTTGAACCCGCCTCTAGGTACGAGTAACAAGCGTTCCTTCTGCTCGATATAGCTGTCCTTCGAGGCGAATTCCTTGAACGTGTTTTTCGTCGGATCCTTGCGGACGAAGAAATCATTACAGATTTCTTCGTGGGTATTGTGCAGAACACCGTCCGTCCACAAATACGCGTGGTCGGTCATGTCTTTGTACTTCTCCAGCAACTTGCACAGGCTGAATAGGTTCGTCTGAGCCATGAAGCGATAGCGTTGAATATCCGCCATGTCCACGATACCCTTGAGGTGACAAACTGTCACCACCTTCGCCTGATGTTCGGGGGTGAGCCGCTCGAAACTTGTTTTCGCCCGCTGGGCAAAATCTTCGTCAGACATGTCACGGTGTTGATAGTTCTTGTCTTTTCTATGGGTATTCCACCAATCCTGAAGTTGTTCTGCGTGCATGCTGTCTCCTCCACCCTTCTATGTAATCTGCTGCACGCCGCAACCATTCAGGATTATGCTGAAATAACCCTAAGGCACTATTGATAGTGTGGTGCAAAAGTTGTCGAGGCTGACTTGTCTCGTGACAATGGTCTATCACAAGAGGTCTTCCGTCTGGGGGAAGCCCGCTTATAGCACACACCCCTTTTTGCTCTTGGAACATGGCGAATTGTTTCTCTAACCCAATCCCATATTCTCGAACCAATCGCGCTTCTTCCAATCGCTCTTTATTCGCTGCTCTGTAAGACTTGTGCCAGCGGCTTATATGGGCTTTGTTGGACGATTGCCATGTTTTCAAATAGGCGGCTCGACACTGGCGACACCGCCGCACCAATTGCGTGCCTTTTCGTATACGACACGAATAGACGTTCTCGGGCGTCAACTCGTGCCCATACTTACAGCGGCTGCGGGGGTGGTTGTTCTTAGTTCCAACGACTCTGCTCATAATGTTCTCCTATTGTTAGTATAACACAAAGGCGAACAAAATGCAAACTGTGCTCTTACATTCCCATCGGTGGTGCTCCACCCGCTGGGGGTGCGCCTGCTCCTGGGCCCGCTGCTCCGGGCATCGGAGGTGCGCCAGCACCCGCGTCGGGCGGTGCAGGAGACGCCGACATCTGCGGCTCGTTGGCATCCATATGCTTATGCACATCTTCCATTCCGCCGTGCATGTGAACTTCATCGTGCTCTTTGCCGTCGAACGGAGCATGATGCTTGTGGGTAACGACATGTTTGCCGTTGTGGGTTTTGGAATGCTCCATCGTCTTGATAACTTTCTTCGGCCCCTTCGGACCCTTATCTTTCAGAACGTCATACATGCCCATACTTCCTACCTTCCCGCCTTTGTCGTAGCACTTCATCTTGCCCTCGTATTCTTTGTTCTGTTTCTCAGTGAGCACCCGCTCTCCCTGCTTCAGGATGGCGACCTCGTGCTGTCCGTCGTGGACGTTTACCTTGCCGCCTTTGTCGTAACTCTTCAGGATATCCTGAGCCATCTTGTATGCGGATTTCTCGCCTTTCGGAGCCGCATGCTGGTTAGGAACTTTGGACCCCTTCGTATCAGCGTAGGGGGATTCCACCTTATCGGGTGTCTTGTGTGAAGCAAGGTCGTTATCCGAATTCAATTCTTCCAAGGCGACTTGGTGGGCTCGAATTGCAGCGCCGGTGCCCTTATCGCCGGGGCTAAGGGTGTTCACCACTCCACCGTCATCGTATGTTTTGACGTGCTCAGGCAAGTGCTTTCCCTTCGTAGCGGAATCCCACTCCTTGAGCCCTGCTTTACCAAGAATCGACGGGTGGCTATGCAGGTAACCCGCTTGCGCTTGCGAACGAAATGGAGACATATTCTAATGCCCTTTCTAACCACCGCCTATCGTCGATGCCCGATAATCGTGTATTACACCCATCGCACAACAACTTTCGCACGATTCCTGTAATGTGGCTATGATCGACGCATCTCGGAAATTTCAATCGGCATATCGCGCACACGTTATTTTGTTCCCTTAGCATGTCTTGATACTGGGGTTCAGAAATCCCATATCGCTGCATCCGACTACGTGCTTCCTTATTCGGGACGCAAATATAACACCAACGTTGCGTGTGCCCGCAGGCTTCATACGCTTGATGACAACCTTCACATGTTTTTGGATAGGGTTTGCATCGCTTTTGAGCATTAACCCCCGTGTCACGGTACTGTGCAGTCAGACATTCGGGATTACCACACGTTCGATAATATCCTTTATTACGTCCATCAGGCGTAGTATTTCGCTTCACATCTCGTGAGCAATGTTTGCATTTTGGGGGTTGCGCCGTATGGTATTTTGAACGAGTGACGAAACGTGTCTTTACTTCTTGTGGTCTCATTTTATTCTCCTATCTGAGAAGTTGGGGGTGGAGATAGCCACCCCCCGCTCACGGGTAATTAGTCCGTAAGTTTAATGTTTGAAATATGTCAGTAGCTTGTCCCAGTGTTCGCGTGCGTATGTCCGCATACCTACGCCAGGATCATACGGCGGATATAGCGTGCGGAACTTGTGCTCTGATCCTCGGAAGGATCCTGGCATTTCACCAATCGTCCGCAGGAACATCAGCATCATCGTCGGGCCACGGGTATGCCCTGCGATGCAATGAGAGAGCAGTTTATCTCCCTCATCGTATCGCTCTTTCATGAACCTCAATCCCGCATCAACAGTTTCGTTAGGAATGAATTTCGGATCATCAACGTCAATCAGATTCAAAGCCATATGCTTCTTATCTGACCGGTAGAAATAGTAATTCTTGTCGTGGGGAGCGCCGAGAGTCGTATAAAGAAGAACCGCTCTGTGGCAGTCTGGTGAGCCATCCTTACACGCCGCGAGAATCGAGTAACCCCGCTTCTCTGCTATGGGCACCGCCTCCTTGTCTCCAACATACAACCTATCGATTATCTCGGTGAGAATCGCCTTATACGCCATTGACTCCCCCTAGTTGTAAGCCTAGAGCCTCGAAGGCGTCTCGCACGTGCTCACGAAAATGGTTGAAGTCTTTCTGTTTGCGGAACAACTTCCGCCGCCGCTTCGCCAATCGTGGCGAGTCGGTGCCGAATATGCTACGATCCTCGCATGGACGTTTCGGAAATGCCGCTGATCGTATGAGCGCTGTGGTAGCGTTCTTGGCTTTGCGGTTCCGCGAGTCAGGTCCACGCAATGCGACTAGGATGTCCCATAAATCGGCGCTATAACTCCTCCCGTCTAGCATGTCTTGAATCTGATCGAGGGCCGCACGTAATGTGCGTGGCCTCATAAAATCTCCTAATCGTGGATTGCGATGAAGTTCGCGGTCACATCATGCGTCACCCCGTCGGCATTACACACGACGAAGACAATTCCAACGCCGTCGGGTTGTAGCTGAATCATGCCGATGCAGCATATGGCGGTAGCGGCCCCATCTGACGGAGTCTCCGCTACGACTACCGTTCCACTCACGGTATAGTTATTATCAGCGAAGGGCGTGGGCCAATTCAGAACTGTTGGCGGAGTAGAAGGTGTGGCAGAAGCGATCACGCCCAAATGCACCCGAGCGGTTTGTGTTACCTTCGCGCCAGCGGGCGCAGCCCACTCGGCTTGCGTAGGACTGGATAATTGAAGTACGTCTCCAATGCTGGGGTCGCCTGAAGGCATTGTGACTCCGCCGAAAGTAAGGGGGTAAGTAACTACGACTCCATTTTCTAAGTCAGAAGTCACTCCCGCAAGAGGCTGGGCTGCGGTAGCCTGGGATGTGCCATCTTCAAAATTCACGCCCGCTGTGTTGGCGAAAACTGAACTGCCGCCCATGATATGCTGTGCTTGTGGCATGATGCTCCTTATGCTTTAATCGCTGCGCCTACGCGGAGCTGGGATGGTTGAGGGTGATACTCGTCCGACATACTGCATAGGACTCCTTCTACGCTTGGACTTGTGCGTCAGTGCTATACACGCGCCACTGACCTGTGGAGAAGTAAATCGGGACGCCCGTTCCAGCCCCCACACCTTCTCCAACCTTACGACCGTTGGTTGCGTAGGACTCGTCCCCCTCTGTCCCCGTAGGCAAACTTGCCACCGTGAATCCGTGAATTTCAATCACCCCTGGTTTGACGGAAGTGTAGTACCCAGCCGTATTTTCTATCAAGAAAGCGGGGTTACCGCTGTTGATATTGGATGATATATAATCACCCAAGCCGTCGGAGAGCGAATAAGCGACCTCCACTCCAGGCTCCGCCACCATGTACGCCCCAGCACCACCCGCGAAGGGTGTGCCCACAACAAAACCAACGAGCGTGGGAACCGCAGGGAAAACGTGTCCAATAGTAACGAATCCCGAACCGCTCTGGACATTCAGCGCGTCCAGCGCATGGGTGACATCTGCTCCTGAGACTGTGCTCTCATTCGTGACCTGATCGGAAGTGACGCCACTTGCCGCTGTTGACTGGATAGTTCCGTCAGCGAACAGGATTGCCTGGGTGTTGGTGATTACAGAATTTCCTCCCTTATAATGCTGGGACATAGAATCTCCTAGGTCATCGCCACGATGCGTTCGGCAATCGTGTACGGCGTTCCAGCCGCTCCAGCACTATACCCCCCAACAGTGCTGATTATGGTGTTAGCGAGTGCCAAGAGTGGGTAGGTCTCCATGATGACGTTTGCAACGTCGAGGTGCAGAACCAGTACTATCGTCTGAACTCCCGTCCCGTCGGCTGCCGTATAGGAAACCGTCTCCGTATACGTCGAACCGCCAGGACCCGCGCCGGTGGACTTCAAATAGATCGACAGATCGTACATCTGAGTCGCGGTCGTAAGAAAACTCAATGATTGCGGAACCGTAGCGTTGACCGCTTGCAAGCGGGCTTCAACGACGGGTGTTGCAGGAACTCCTGAAGCACTCGTGCCCGCGATGAACGACCACAGACCTGAACCAGGTAACGAGCCATATAGGCTCCCGTTGACGTAATCCCAATACAACGCCCCCTCAGGCGGAACGGGTTGAGTCGGGGGTGAAACTCTTCCAACGTAACTAATCATGATATCTCCTAATCCGTCAAAATAATGCGTCCCTTTTCTGACCGGGCGGGCGGCACAGCTGCCTGTTGTGCTCCGCCCTGCGAAGCCACTATCTCCATACTGCCTGTCTGTTCAGCCTGCTTCTTCTGGGCGACTGTCCGAATCTCTGCGACTACCTGATTCCGAATCTCCCCGTAGAGAGATGTGATAAGCGACTTAATACAGACGTTGGCAAAGTCAGTTGCGAATCGCATCGTGGTGTTATCGAGGATCGGCTTAATACCGCAACCTAGATGCCACGCTTGCTTCTCATAATCCCGAGCTTGTACTTCCGTTACCGTCGCTACGACCATTTTGCTCCTCCAAGAATTTATTTCGTATCTCCTGAACCTCAGGATCGTAATCGATCTCTTCCGCTTCGTGCGCTGGCGGGCACCCCCGCTTATCACGACGCTGTCGCGTTATCGCATCGGGTGGGAATACCCCATCCACCACCCCAAGGAGGGTTATAGCCTGTATCCGTAACATCGGGGTGATGTAAATCTTGCCTTCCCTTTGTTGCTGCAGCAGAGCGAGCAATTCATTCCTAATCCGATCTTTCGGACGAGGCCTTTTCTTGCCGCCCATGACTCCTCCTAGAATAGTGTGATATCTTTCAAAACTGCGCCCTTCTCGAAAGCACCTCGTTGGGTAAGCAGGCGATGCCACGCCGAGAAATCAGAACCGTGATCGTCCTGGTTGTGGGTCGCCACGTGTACCATTTCGTGTAAGAGGTGAACAATTTTGATTGAGGATGAAGCGCATTTCTTGCGATTAAGCAGAATGACGTATTGGTTCGGGTCCTGGGGGCGACGTTCCGTACTTGCACAATCAGACTCTTCCCCTGGACGTGCCCATCTTACGAGAACGTTATCAGGAAGCGTCCCCCCGAAGAACTTGGAATTCATGAGTCTGTAATACTTCTTGAGACTGGGGTCTGACTTCCCCTTGTTGATCATCGAAGCCCACCCTGAATCCATATTACACCGTATGATTGGGGGCCAGTTTCCCAGCCCCCTACTGTGACACTGCCTGAAAATTAAATCTTGGCTTTGACGTCGGCTACGACGACAGCTTCCGCCTTGGCCACTATTGCGGCGGGAGTAGCTGCGGCGATTTCGGCCTTGGCTTTCGCACCCAAGTTCTTGCCTGTGACGACCCCTGCAGCGAATACGGCGACTGCAACTACGGCTTCGATAATCATTGAGATCTCCTTAAGAAAAACTACCCTACTATTTCTAAATCTTTACTCGTGCTGTGGGGCCTGAGACAAACCGTCTACGGCATGCGAGCCTGCGGGCGGGATCGGCACAACGCCAACACCTGACGTGCAGGTCAGAGCGTTGCCCGTCGAACCTGCCGCTTGGGTGGATAGAAGTTGAGATGAACGCTGAACAATGCCGCTCACAAGCTTCTCGCCAACCTGACCAGGGTTCGTGTGCCCGAGAATGGTACCGCTATCGTACGGGTGAGCCCCCGAAACATTCGGCACTTCTGCGGTGCCCTTGACGGCATCGCTCTGATATTGGGCAGTGATGCCCTTGACTTGCTGACCCGCTACATTCGCTCCAGCGGGTTCGAGTACGGCAATCGGCAGTGGCATGATATCTCCTTATTTCCTACGTCCCTGAGCGTATGCTGCTTGGAGGGACT